>Ga0193752_1000070_pt1 | contig 150193 bp, 123 predicted proteins | sample H1c1metaG_FD_144924 | JGI IMG/M metagenome (GOLD analysis project Ga0193752, IMG submission 144924) | Soil microbial communities from a riparian zone of the East river system, Colorado, United States - H1c1 | ecosystem: Environmental > Terrestrial > Soil > Riparian zone | place: USA: East...
CTTTCTTGCTCCTAAAATTCACTTTCAAGAATCTCCTCTTAAAAGAATCAATCGCAAGATCTCTTAACCTCTCAGCTTCGAAATCCTGCAGGTCCGCTATCAATTAACATCTATTCAAAGAACGTTTATTCTGAAGACTTACTACCCTCACGGGCTGCTCTCGAATATTGTAGTCTTTCAACTAATCACCGAAATCCTTCCGATTTCAGCGCCACAATTCAATTTGGGAGTGCAAAGGTAACGTATTTGCTGCCCGAACCAAATTCTTTCAATCTTTTTTAATTCCCTGGCCCAGCTGGCAAAAGGGTTTCAAAGGTAGCAATGGAAAGGAGAAATGGGAAAGTTTTCGGCAAAGAAGTTATCCACATTCCGCCCACTCCGCGACAAGCCCTCAAAGGTGGCCATGGCCCTATTTAGGCCCTCAAATCAAGAAAAACTGGGTTTTTCAACAGGTTCGCTGGAGCCTACTTCAAAGACTTCTTAAAGAGGGGGACTGTGCTGCATGGCTCACCATACATGATACTTGTCGCATATCGCCGAATCTGAGCTGTAGCCTCCACATACACCGCCACCGGGACAGCGACTTTACTACACCCCTTTATTACCACTTTCGCGCCCTCATAGGCGCGCCAATCAACGGCAGCCAATCGTTTTCTGAAGATTTGTTCATCCAATGCTGCCACCGAACCAAAAATTGCCTGTTTAGCGTAAGGTTCCAGGGCGATCATCACCAACATAAAAGCCCACGTAGGCACAATGGCATCGGCCGAACAAGTTATTGCCACGAATTTTCCTTCGTATTGCCGCCAGTCATGATTCTTAATGAAATCCCTGAAATCCTTCTCCCGTAGAATCAGCCCCTCGTAAAGTTGGTCAGCAATATCCAACACAACCCGATCGCCAGGCTCGTAGTACTCTTCTAAGTCAAACGTGACCAGGGCACTGCTGGCCACCCGGTTAATGATGCCATCACCTGCCTGGATTCCCGCCTCTGCGCGCGGTCTTTCAACACTACCGGGGCTACTTGATTGTTCCATAATGTGTTAACAACAACTTCAGACAGGTTTGTTCACTGCCGGAGCAATTATGTTTGAGGGCAATTTTGCCTTGAAATCCTTCAAATAAAACGGCTCAAATCGCATCAGGTCTTCTGACTCACCCAGTGCGAGCTTTTGCGAGGCCAATGCGCCCAAATGTCTGGCTGAAGGAAAAACACCCGGCTGGAAAACGGCCATGGAATGCGTAATCACCTGAGGGCACTTGTCCGATCCGTTTCCCCCAAAGACCACGCGAGCAACCTTTAGCTGATCGAGAAAACTGTACTCGTCAATAACCTTTGCTTCCACGGCGGTGAGTCGCCTCCCTTGTCGGTCGTATAAAGCGCAGTACACCTCCATTCGGCGCGCGTCGATCATGGGGCACAACACGGCCTCTTCCAGCACAACACTGCTCATGTGGCCAGCCATAATATCGAGCGTGCCGATTGAATACAACGGTATGCCTAGTGCATAGCACAGACCCTTCGCCGTCGATGTACCAATACGAAGTCCGGTATAGGACCCCGGACCCGCGGAAACCGCAACGCCATTCAGATCCTTCATGGAAGCGTTGGCCATGGCCATCACTTCCTTTACCAACGGCGCCAACTTCGACGCGTGTGCCTGGCCCATGTGGACCTCGGCTATCGCCAATAGCCTGCTGCCATCATGAACGGCGACCGAGCACACATCCGTAGAGGTCTCAAGGCTTAACAGCACCGGCATCAGGTGTAGTGAGTATTTTGTTGTAGGTGGCCGGGTCACGAAAGAGTTTTCGCGCCCGTTCAACGGTGACGTCGCGGCCCATGGAGTTCAAGGCATGGCCTTCGTTCAGGCCATAGTGAAAGGCAATCTGTGACTCCACCGCCGACCTTATCTCATCCTTTAACCGCACGAGATCGTTGGCCTTGGTCTGTTCAATTTTATCCGTCAAGTCATTCAACACAGGCATCAGATCCTGATACTTCTCGCGTGTGGCTATCGCCTTCATTTCCTTCACCTCATGTTCAATACTGGTGGAATAGGAGAACTTCTGTTCCTTGATAAAGGACATAAACTTATCATAATCCGCTGCCGGAAGGCGCCAATTGGTCAAGTCAACGGGTGGCGTATGCTCCGCACAATATCGCGAAGCATAATCGAAAATCATTCCGTGCGTAATGAGCGCGGTGGTCACGGCCGCCGGCTCCTCGTCTTTTACCACGATGTCCGGGTCCAAGCCCCCGCCATCATAGACCCGACGACCATTCCGCGTTTTGAACTCCGTCTTGAGCGAATCGGCAACACGCTCCACCGTGCCATCGTCGTTCCTGTGTGTATAATCCAGGGCCTGGATGCACCGACCACTTGGTGTGTAGTATCGCGCCGTGGTGACCTTCAACTGGGCATTGTAGGAGAGCGGGCGCGTGGATTGCACAAGTCCTTTACCGAAGGTATTCGCACCCATGAGCACGGCCCGATCGTAATCCTGGAGTGCTCCGGCAACAATTTCAGAAGCACTCGCGCTGCCCTCACTGACCAACACAACAACGGGAATGGTCGTGTCGACGGGTGTATTAAGCGTCTTGTACGATTTGTTCCACGATTCTACTTTTCCCTTCGTCGATACGACATCGCTACCCCTCGGCAGCAACAGACTCACAATATTCACGGCCTCGTGCAACAGGCCGCCGGGATTATCCCTTAAGTCAAGGATCAATTGTTTGGCTCCTTCGCCTTTGAGTCGAATAAGTGCCTCGGATACCTCGCGCGAAGCGCCTACGGTGAAATCCTGCAGCTTGATGTAAGCGATATCTTTATCAACCATGCCCGCATACGCAACGTTAGAAATAACAATCTTTTCACGCGACAAACGCGTAACTGTTTCGCGCTGGCCGGGTCGCCTGGTTTTCAATTCTACTTCCGTATTCGGCTGGCCTTTCAACATCATGCTGACCTCCGACGTCGTTTTGCCCGCCGTACTCTTTCCATTTATGGCAATGATCTCATCGCCCACGTGCAGATCTCCCTTGTATGCCGGAAATCCTTTATAGGGATGTGTGATTACCACCTTCTTATTAATGATGCCTATAAGCGCCCCGATCCCGGCATACTGCCCCGTGGTGGATATGCGGAAATTGTCCATGTCCTCTTCCGCGATGTAATCGGTGTAAGGATCCAGTGATTCAAGCATTCCATCGATGCCGACGCGAATGAGTTTCTCCGGGTCTACTTCATCGACGTAGTAGGCATTTACTTCCTTGAAAAGAGTGGCGAAAATGTCTAGACTCTTGGCGATGTCAAAATACTTCTCAACTGGCTGGCGAAATGCGAGACTGGATATAGCAAGCATCCCAATTGCGACAGGCCATTTGAATCTTCTCCACATGCGATAACTTCTTCCCATAGTTCAGAAGCGTTTGAATGTTTTCGCGAGTCGCTCCTTCAGCTGCGCGGCCGGCAACTTCTCCTTGACACTATAAATATAGGCAATGACAAGCTTCTTTGGAGTTTCAGGAAAAGGCTTATTCAAACGGTAGGCTTCGCGCATGCGACGCTTGATCTGATTGCGATCAACCGCCTTGGCAAACAACTTACGCGAAACCGTGATCAGAATCTGGTGTTCGCGCTGCCCCTGATCGGGATGAGGCATGAAAAACACCTTGAAGGGGTACAAATAAAAAGAGGAACCCTTTTCGAAGAGTTCCTGTATAACTTTCTCACTCGTGAGTTTCTCATCTTTCGGAAACGTGTACTTCCTCATGAGTTGAATTTAATCAATCTCGAAAGAGGCGACCGTTCCCCTGAGACTATTTGCGTCCTATTTGTGCTTAACCGTCTTTTCGCTCGAAACACTAAGCTTCTTACGGCCATTCTTACGGCGGTTAGATAGCACACGGCGACCATTGGCACTTGCCATACGCTCACGAAATCCGTGCTTGTTCTTTCTTTTTGTGCGCGAAGGTTGGAATGTACGTTTCATTGCTCAAGCTTTAAAAATGTGTCCGGATTCACGATCCGTCTTGTGTTTCCCTTTCTTTTAAAAGGGCTGCAAAGATGTCAAGTATTCCTGTGAATTCCAACCAAACCGATACAAAAATGCCTCAAATTGCCCCATCGAAACCTGGCGTATTTAGTTTAAACACATTGATTATCAGTTCATTGTTTGACCTCGCCAAGACCCGCCGCAATTTCGTCGTAACCATCGTCCGTTTTGGGTCTTTTTCTGCGACGCAAGTCAAACGGCATTAGCACTCAGCGCCCCGCCAGGTCTGCCAAAATCTTCGTCACTTGCGAGGTTTCCAGCCGGGGTCCCCACTGTGCCACGACCTTAGACGACGCCAGAGATGCCAGCTTACCGGCCTCCGCGTAGCTATGCCCATGCGTGATGCCATACATGAAAGCTCCGGAAAACATATCACCTGCACCGTTCGTATCCACCGCCTTGACCTTGTATGGCTCAATGCTGATGTAAGTGTCTCCATCGAAGATCGTGGCACCATTCTCCCCCTGCGTGATAACAAAGTGCTTGGCCACCTCGCGAAGCTTTGTTCGGGCTTCAATCAGGTTGCTGGTACCGGTGAAAATCATCGCCTCCTCTTCGTTGCAGAACAGCAGATCGACACTTGCGCCGACGATTTCACTCATTTGTGTCGAGAAATACTTGACCATGCTAGGGTCAGAGAAAGTTAGCGCAACGGATACTTTATTTCGTTCGGCAATCCGCTTCGCTTCCTTCATCGCTTCTAGTCCTTTGGGGCTCGCCACGAGATATCCTTCCAGGTAGATATACTCCGACGCGATAATGGCCGGTTCGTCCAGTTGTTCTGGCGACAGGAACGAGCTCACGCCAAGGAAGGTGTTCATCGTTCGGCTGGCATCTGGTGAAGTCATCACCAGGCATCGCCCCGAATGACCGGGAGGGCAATTATCGTGGGTAAGATTGGTATCGATGCCGTGACTTTTGATATCGTCGAGAAAGAACTTACCCAGGTCGTCTTTTGCCACCAGGCAGGAATAAAAGCACTTGGCTCCAAACTGACTGGCTGCAACCACCGTGTTTCCCGCCGATCCGCCACCCGACATCTTGCTGCGCTTCATGTCGATCACTTTCATGAGCTCAAGCTGGCGCTTTTCATCGACGAGGGTCATGACGCCCTTTTCTATGTTATTCTTCTCAAAAAAGTCAAACTCGACTTCTGTAACGATATCGACGATCGCATTGCCTATACCAAAAACATCGTATCTCTTCATTCAAAGAAAATTTTCGCAATAATAAGGAAAAGACGTCACTCACATCACCAGTTAGCGGCCGCTCTTGTTCGGAATATTTAAGGTCATCCGAAAGCGACGCGAACGGTTGGGATAGTCGGTGATCAGTCCGTCAACACCCATACCCTTCAGCGCCAGCATGTCGCGGGTGTCATTCACGGTCCATGGAATTACGCGGATCTTCTTGGAATGAAGATACTGAACCTTGGCCTTATCGATTAGTTTGTATTGAGGACTGTACACGGAAGGCAGAAATCCCAGCTGTTCCAGGTTGGTATCGATCGATTTGGTGTTGCCTACCAATGCGCTCAGCCTGATCTCCGGATGCTTTTCGTGCCAGTATTTCAACACACGGAAGTCGAAGGATTGTATGACTACGCGGTCTAAAGGGAGGTATTCATCCAGCAATTCATAGATCAACTCCGAATACACGTCTATAGAGGGATGAAATTTCTTGTCGGTTTCCGGACTGCTCTTTATTTCAATATTGTAGTCCACTTCGTAATAGTTGTAACTCTTGATGCGATTTTCCACGGCAACAATGACATCTCTCAACAACGGCTTGCTGGCAGAAATCTTTTTCTGTTCTGGAAACTCTCCATTTTCCTTCGCTCCGCAGTCGAACTTGCTGACCTGGGTATAAGTCATCTGGTAGATGTTGAATTTCTTCTCGTCCTTGTCGGCCATGATTCCGCCCGCCGAATCGTAGCATATTGAGGCAGCCATCCACGGTTCATGAGACAATACGAGTTGCTTGTCCTTGGTTACGACAACATCCAACTCAATTGTGGTCACACCCGAATCAAGCGCGGTAAGAAAAGCGGGAATGGTATTCTCGGGCATCAGCCCGCGGGCGCCGCGATGACCCTGAATGTCGAACTTGGGAATATATTGGGCGGATGTGGCCGACGCTGCGGTAACGAATATCAATACAAGATGCAATTGCTTAAGCATGGTCAAAGATAAGGTCAGACCGTTGTCCTCACAACAAACATTTGCAAGGATGATCCGGTTGCCGGTCAGGTGCGGTGCTCATAGGAAGAGATGCAGGATTGCCCGAGGAAATCATAGAGAACCATTACCCTATCCTATTCCCACGACACAAATTACCAACGATAGTCCAAAACTTGAATAATCAGATTAATCATCACATGCTGGGGTTCAGAAAATAGCCGCGAAGATTACCTTTGATCAGGGTACCCCACTTGTAATTGTTGACACCTGGATCTATGCATACAAGAATGAACCGGCTTCTTCTCTTTGTTATTGTCGCCTTTTGCTCTGTGATATGTACCTGCACGCGCCCAGGCTACCGCGGTATTGAAGAGCCGCACGTTCAGGCGTCCCCCGAAATCCAACGGGACAAACAAGCCGTCGCGGGAAACTTCAGCAATCAACGTGAGCTAACGTTCGACAGCGCCGACCTCAAACTGTTCCTGGATCGCTATCCGAAGTTTGCTGACTACGCGGGAAATCTCCACCAGTTCTATGACAAACGTAACTATGCCTATGCCTGGTATGATCAAAATGGACTGATCGAGCAGGCAGGAAGTCTTTTCAACAGAATAGCGCACATCCATCTGGAAGGAATAACGACACCGCTACCCTACGTGGAAAATTTCACGGCCATGATGGACGACACGGATAGCCTCCTGCGGAAGGAGCCCATGAATGCAGACGCCGAACTCATGCTCACGGCACAATATTTCAGCTTTGCCAGGCATGTCTGGCAAGGCATGGGACAAACCGACGAAGAGAAGCTGGACTGGTACCTGGTGCGCAAGAAGCTCGACCTCGACGCGCTTATGGATTCCCTGCTACTGCACCCGGAGCGATCTATTGACGCCAACGAGCCGGTGTTCCGCCAATACGCTTTGCTGAGAACTTACCTGAAGATGTACAGTGACATTGACTCGTCCGGAACATGGGTTACGGTTCGCGCCCCGGACGGACGTTTGTCGCCGGGTGATTCATCGGCCATAATTCCGCAGATCAGAAAACGACTCGCCTTGACGCGCGACTTTGGCGGCGATACCAGTTCACATCACTACACGACGGACCTCCTGGAGGCGGTAAAACGATTTCAGGACAGCCGGGGGTTGCAGTCGGACGGCGTCATTGGACCTTCCGTGATCGAGGAACTAAATGTGCCGGCTTCAAGGATCGTACAAAGCATTGTGCTCAACATGGAAAGAGCCAGGTGGGTTCCGGTGAGCATGGAAGGCAGTTACCTGGTCGTTAATATTCCTGCCTTCAAACTTTATGTTTACGACCATGACTCGGTCGTGTGGGACATGAATATTGTCGCGGGACAGCCAATGCACGAAACCGTTATTTTTAATGGCGATCTGAAATATATCGTATTCAGTCCCTACTGGAATGTTCCTCAAAGTATTTATAAAAATGAGATACTCCCCGGAATAAAACGGGATTCGAATTACCTCGCCAAACATAACATGGAGCAGGTTGGCAATAGCGTGCGGCAGAAACCGGGTCCGAAAAATTCGCTGGGCCGTGTGAAATTCCTGTTTCCCAACAGTTATAACATCTACCTGCACGACACGCCATCCAAGAGCCTCTTCAACAAGGACAGCCGCGCATTCAGCCATGGATGCATTCGCCTGGCGGAGCCAAAGAAACTGGCGATGTATCTGCTGCTCAATAATTCTGCCTGGACATCGAAGAAGATCGATGCGGCCATGCAATCGAACACTGAAAAATGGGTAACGCTGGACAAACCCGTACCGGTATTCATTGCGTACTTCACGGCATGGGTGGGACGTGATGGCGCCCTGAATGTGAGAAAGGACATTTACAACAGGGATACGAGGTTGGCGAATATGATGATAGCAAGGAATTGACCATAGAGGATCAATGGTCAGCTTATCATTGACCAATGGTGTTGGGCTTTCTTTGAAACCATTGATTCAATTCACCAATACGATCTTCATTAGGAATGTACAGGCTTTTCTTTGACGTAAAGCTTGTAACCAATGCCATGTATTGTTTGAAATGAGATGCAGGGATCGTGGCGAAATATTTTACGCAATCGTGAGATGAACACGTCCATGCTCCTGCCTACGAAATAGCCTTCATCTTCCCAGATCGCCTTCTGAATAAGATCCCGCTCGATCACTTGATTTCGGTGGATGCAAAACAGCCTCAGCAGCTTAGCTTCTTTACTCGTCAGGACAATCGTGCCCGTGGATGAACTGACGGTCTGGTCGTGATAGTTAAAAAAGCTGCCGGCCAGATCATAAGTAGATGCACTATCTGCGCGGGTGGGCGTGTGATATACACGTTTCAGAATTACCTCAATCCGAAGAATCAGCTCCTCGATGCTGAAGGGTTTCGTGACATAATCGTCGGCACCGATGCGAAAACCCTGGATACGGTCTTCCTTCAACAATTTAGCCGTGAGGAACACTACAGGGATATCTTTATTGATCTTCCGAATGTCGGCGGCAAGCGTGAATCCATCCTTTCGGGGCAGCATGACGTCCAGAAGACATAGATCGAACTCTTCTTTGAGAAATACACTTAAGCAAGTTTGGCCATCACCCACGGCACAAACACGATATCCGGCCATTTCCAGGTTGTCTTGCAACATAAACCGCATGTTGTCGTCATCTTCGGCAATCAATATCCTGGCTGGCATTTTCAAAGGCAGTTTTGCAGCAGCACTTCAAACCGACTACCCTCACCGGGAGTGCTGCGTACCGTAACGGTACCGTTATGCGCCTCCACAATCCCTTTTACGTAAGTTAAGCCCAGGCCAAAGCCTTTGATGTCGTGCACATTTCCTTTCGAGGCACGAAAGAACTTTTCAAAGATCCTGGATTGATACTCCTTCACGATGCCCATCCCTTTGTCGCTCACTGACACCATCACGCCACCTGCGTGATCGGTGGTGGATACTGATATATCCGGAGATTCCGGAGAGTACTTTTCCGCGTTGTCCAAAAGGTTGTATAGAATATTTTTGAGGTGAAGCCCATCCGCAAACACCATGGGTTTCTTCGCCTCGATGATTAGTGAAAATTGTCCGCCTCTCACCTCAATTCGCTCTTTAAAAACAGACGAAATCTCCCGCACAACTTCATTTATATCCACCTCCTGTTTACTAAGGGCGAGTTCGCCCTTCTCAAGCATCGCTGTCTGGAGTACTTGATCAATGTGCGCTTTGAGTCGTAGATTTTCAGAAGAGATAATATTGGCATAGTGAAGGGATCGGCTTGCCGTGTCGCCGCTTTTCTTCAACACTTCACTGGCGAGAGCGATGTTGGCAATAGGCGTTTGCAATTCGTGTGTCATATTGCTGATAAAGTCGACACGCAATTCTGCCCGACGTTTTTCCCTCGACAGCCTGAGCATCATAATCAGCATGACCGCCAGTACGAATACGAACATAGAGGCTGAAAAGATCCAAAGCTCCATACCGCCGACAATGTTGGCTGTTTGTTCGGGAAAGGTTATCGTTATCAGTCCCGCGGTGGCCGTGGCCATGCCGTGTTTCAGGCACATCGCTTCCCCTTCCGAACGAGCACCCTGACGATAAAAGTTGCCGAACGTGATATCGCGACCACCGTTGTATGCAATCACCTGAAAAGGAAGTGAAAGGTCGTGCGCTAAAAAGGTGATCCGCACCAATGAGTCAAGCATTTCATACGTGACGCCCCTGGAGTAGGTTAGCTGAAATCTATTGGTGGAGAGTTTCTGCAGCACTGCCGGGCGATCTCCACGAATATCGCCGACCTGGTTGGCCACATCGCGGAGCGCCAGTGTTATCCTCTCGTTGAGACGTTTTTCTTCCAGGCTGTATGCAGATGCAAACCAATACACCTGTATGACGAGCAACCCGACGAGACTGGAAATACCCAGCACAACCAGCACCCGAAAAACCCTGTTGTTTCGCATATAGCCGTTGATCCTGTAAATCTATTAATGAAAAAGGAGTTCTGTGAAAAATTTACATTTCGTTAACATGTTTTTACAAGGGTTTTGCAAATGATGGGATTCGCGCGTCTACGTTTGTACCTGAATCAACGCGCTATGAGAACATGATGTACTTTATGTACCATGATCGCGTGCGCGATACTGCCTGATTGTTTTGGTCAAGCCTCCAAAGCCAGCGGTTTCATCACAGCCGACATGCTTACCATAAAAGACACGGACATGCCTTATTGAACGCGGTGGGCGATCGAATTCAAATTCAGGCAAAGTGTTTTCAGAAGTGGGCGACGGCGCAATCTCGGATGTTATAACCATAGAGTTTTCACTAAACGCAGCGTCAAAATGAATACATTCCTAACAGTAAATGCGTGGCTGGCAGCCCTGATTTTATCTTCGACAATGGCAGCCCGTCCAACCGAAGAGAGCCGTGTTTTTGTCAGCCAGGACCATGGGCTTACCTGGAATCGCGGCGATCATGGATTCCCGGACGATGACGGCATTAATGTTCTCATCCTTCACAACAAACGGGTCTTTGCAGGCACCAACGGTCATGGGATCTGGGCAATGGACCAGAACGGCTGGTACATTCAGTCATCTGGTTTGCCCAAGGAATCACGCGTAATATCTTTGCTCAGCAACAATCAGGTCCTGTTTGCAGGTCTGGACCGAGGCGGATTATATTATTCTGCGGATGAAGGCAGCAGCTGGCATCCCGTAGGGCAACGGCCGGATGACAACGTACGGGCCCTTTCAGGCCGCGCGGGTGAGGTGTACGCAGGAACGGACGACGGAATTTACAGGGTCAATGTTCGGGATGGCACCTGGCAGCGGTTGCTGGGAGGCGTGCAGATCAATGCGTTCGCATGTAACGATCGGTATATTTATGCCAGCACGCATCAGGGTGTTGTGCGCTCAACCGATGGACTCGCGTGGGAGCCCGTTTATAGGCGAAGCGCCATAAACAAAGTGGTACTAATCAAGAGCGAGATACTCTTGATGGACTACTCCGGCAATGTGTACCGCGCCGATCAGGAGCATCCTTTCTTTATCAAAGAGGACCTCTTTCTTCCGCACCACTACTTCAAACTCACGCCAGCGAGCCCAAAGATAATGGGTGGAGAATGGTCAGAATTATCGTTCGTGAAATCCGGTGCGCGAAAGGGCTTGCCCGCCAGTGCTCCGCTGAGCATATTGTTGCAAACGCCTTTTGGGCTGTTGGCCGTAAGGTCTCCTCGCGGCGGCGGTTGCTAACCGCGAAATTACTAACCGTAAAAAGAGAAAGGCCGCCGATGAGCTTCGGCGACCTTTCGAGGCGGCGTGTAATCTTACTACTTCTTAGTCGCTGTACCGATATTCATATCGGCCACATACACCACACCATTAACGCTCACCTCAGCTTGTCCGGCACCGAGAAATACAATTTCCCCGCTATACTTGAACGATCCCTTTGATGGAACTGTGCCGCTGATAGAATATGACCCTTTACCTGTTGTGATCTGGTAAAGAGACTTGCTAATGGCTATGTCGGTCAATGTCATGACGATATTGCTGCTGACAGATTGGTTCTTTTGCTTGTCGACAAAAGTTCCGTTGTATTTGTATTCTCCATTCATCTCAAACGCAGCGGCCTCCGAATGAAGGCCATCCAGCTGCAGTGTTGCCAAGCCTGAACAGTCGAAAGAATGATTAAATGAAGTAAAATCTCCTGTGTAGTTCAGTCCAACGCCAAGGGCAGAAGGTTCATCCCCTTCGCACTTCAATTCGAAAGCGTAGTCGAAATCGAAGCTAAATGCGTTCACAGCGCCCTCATCGCTTTCCGTCGAATACTCGAGTGCTTCAGTAAATCCACAAGTAGCAACCCTACCCCCAACATCACCGTCGAGTGCATCTGATGCATACTGAGCCGATGTTGACGAGATGGAATTGACACCATTGGACGAGAGTGAAACGGCCACAATAGCGGCGGCTTCATCGGACGAAATGGAATTACTTGCCTCATCCTCATTACAAGCTGCTGCAAGTCCTATTACAGCAATAAATAACCAGCCACTTTTTCTTTTCATAGTGTAAAGTTTGATCGGTTATGATAGAACGATAACCACGAAGCTATATACATGCCGTTGCGGCGATGTAAACACCTGACCCTGCCAAGTTCAAAAATGCAGGGTCGAATGGCCTGGAAGTTCGGTTCAGTAACCAAGGCCGATATGGGAAATCTACCTTCGCAAGTTGAAAAGTTCACCAGAATGTCGAAACAATCCACATACGCAAAGGTGTAGCGCGGGCGTTGTCGAAATCAAAAAGTTAAGAAGTAGGAATGAGGGATAGAAATCATTAGGCGTCGAACCCCAATCGACAAATCAACAGATAAAAAAAATCAAGAATAATCCGTGGGATGTATTGGATTCGAACCAATGACCCCTACCCTGTCAAGGTAGTGCTCTAAACCAGCTGAGCTAACACCCCCGGTTATTGATTGATTTGCTGATCTGTTGATTTGTTGATTTAACGTCCGCTGCAAAGCAGGGGTAATTCAATCAACAGATCAACAAATCGACAAATCAACAAATAATCGTGACCCCGGAGAGATTCGAACTCTCGACCCATTGATTAAGAGTCAATTGCTCTACCAGCTGAGCTACGGAGTCATGTTGGGATTGCAAAGTAAATATTTGAAACGGATGTGACCAAATCTATTTTTTTAAACCGTCATTGTCCTTGAGCCCAATTCCCGACAACTGAAGGTATGTGGCTTGTGTGATCAGGTAAAATAGTTTGTTGGCAGCATGGTGATAGGATAGACCTTCCGGGCGGATGTTGGACACGCAATTTCTCGATTCATCGGTCAAACCGACACGAGGACGGTAGGTCAGGTAGGCACCGAGGCTGTCGGGTGAAGACAGGCCCGGTCGTTCGCCAATCAACACAAGCACGATTTCCGCGTGCAGCCGCTCCCCAATATCGTCGCCCAGGGCGACCCTTCCCTGGCAAGCAAGCACACAGTGCCTGGTACTGATGCCGGCGTCATAAAGCCGCGGTAACAAATCATTGATCAGTGAGATGGCATGTCTGTTCACGGCTTCCGCAGAGAGTCCATCGGCCAGTACGATCACCAATTTCCCCGGACTTATCTGAGCGGCCAACGCGGTTGCGGCGGTGATTTCCAATCGACGACCCTTGTCAGGGCGCTGAATATACATCTCGCGGTTTAGTGCCTCGCTTTGCACTACCGGCGTGATCAACCCGAGGGGCTCGAGACCGCGCTGCAAGGCGTTTATGTCGAGGGTGGAGTACACCGCGTCGCGCGCATGAGCATGATCGAGTCGGAACGACAAGAGTTCGCGCGAGGGAATGCTCACACCCGATCGTCCCAAGGCAATCCTTGCTGAAGTCAGCGCCCGCAGCTGCGTCCAGCGGTCTGGTTGTACAAGGCCGGTATTTGGCAGATCGGTCATGACGAATAAAATGATTGCAGCAACTTTTCGTGCATCGAGTGGGCTATCAGCTCGCCGGATTCGCTGGCAATACCTTGTCTGATTAACCAAGCCTCGAACTCCGGTGCCGCTCTGAGTCCTAATACCTTGCGCAGATACAGCGCATCGTGAAACGAGGTTGATTGATAGTTCAGCATGATATCGTCGGCACCCGGTACGCCCATTACAAAGTTGCAACCGGCTACTCCCAACAGCGTGAGGAGATTATCCATGTCGTCCTGGTCAGCCTCTGCATGATTCGTGTAACAGACGTCGACACCCATAGGCAAACCCATGAGCTTGCCACAGAAGTGGTCTTCAAGTGCCGCCCGTATGATTTGTTTTCCATCGTAGAGATATTCAGGGCCGATGAAGCCGACAACGGTATTGACCAGCAGCGGATCGAATTTGCGGGCGACAGCATAGGCCCGTGCCTCGAGCGTTTGCTGGTCGACGCCGCCGTGTGCCTGGGCTGAGAGGGCGCTGCCCTGACCGGTCTCAAAATACATTACGTTGTTGCCTATCGTGCCGCGATGCAACGAGAGACCGGCCTCGTAGGCTTCCTGCAACAGCGACAGGGAAATTCCAAAGCTTCGATTGGTGGCTTCAGTTCCGCCGATAGATTGGAACACGAGATCGACGGGAGCGTGCTTTTTTATTAACTCCAGTGTGGTCGTGACATGACTCAGCACACAGGTTTGAACGGGCATCTCGAACTTAACTCTAAGTCGATCGAGCATCTCCAGTAATTTTCTAACGACTTGAGGGCTGTCGGTGGCAGGATTGATGCCGATCACTGCATCGCCGCTTCCATATAGGATACCATCAATTACGCTGGCGGCAATTCCGTTCAGGTCATCGGTGGGATGATTTGGCTGAAGTCGCGTCGAGAATCTTCCGGGTAGCCCTATCGTTGTACGGAACCGGGTAACGACATGGCACTTCCTTGCAGCAGCTATCAGATCCTGATTTCTCATGATCTTGGAAACGGCGGCAGCCATTTCAGGTGTGATAGCTTTCCTCAGCCGCTGCAGTTCTTCGGGTACCGTTGTATCAGACAGCAACCATTCGCGAAACTCACCAACGGTAAGGTGCGCGATTTCAGAGAAGAGAGTCCGGTCGTGATCATCGGCGATCAGGCGGGTGATTTCATCAGTGTCGAATGGAACAACTTCTTCTTTTACAAAGTGTGATAGCGGAAGGTCGGCAAGCGCCAACTGTGCGGCGACGCGTTCCTCGTACGTCTGCGCTGCAATACCGGCCAATACGTCTCCCGACCGCAGCGGAGTAGCCTTGGCCAATAACGTTCGAAGATTGTCGAACGCGAAAGTGTGATTTCGGACGGTGTAACGAAATGACATGCGCAGCACTATGGGTTTTCGCGTCGGCGGGTGCCAGGATTCAGATCGTTGAGAATCGCATTTGGCCCACTCCCTTTCATCCAGGTAAATATACCCAATACGAATCCGAGTCCTCCGAAAAAATAGAGACTTAATACCAGGTTGAAGTATACAATAGCCACCAGGCACACGAGTGAGCAGCATAGGGCAATAGCGGGAAACCACGGATAGAACGGCACCCGAAAGGGGCGGATCAAATGGGGGTCGTTCCGTCTCAGGACGAACAGGGACAGCAGGCTGATGATGTACATTACCACTGCGCCCAGCGCGGCGACAATGATGATCTGATCGGTACGACCGATCAACACGGCCACGCACCCGATGAGACCTCCACCCACCAGGGCCCAATGCGGCGTCTGGAACCGCGCATTGACGACGCCCAGAAATGACGGCAAGTAACCGGCCCTGGCCAGGGCGAAAAGCTGTCGTGAGTAACCGATGATGGTGCCATGAAAGGACGCGATAAGACCGAACAATCCAAGACTGGCAAATAATTTTGTAAACGCGCTGTCGCTGCCCAGTACGATGGCCAGCACGGCAGGAAGCGGATAGAAAATTATGGCTACCGAGCTCCATGGCGCTGCTCCTCCCGTCAGAATCATTACACCTAACGCCAGGGCTACCAGCGTACCGATTCCGTAGGCATAGCCTTTGTAAATCGTTCGATGTGTGTCCACGGTTTCCTCGGCCACCATCGCCACACCTTCGATGGCCAGGTAGAACCAAATCGCAAATGGCAGGGCAGCAAAGACACCATACCAGCCAAAGGGCATGGGCTCCGTAAGAAACGTGTCCATGCTGAAGGAAGGCGCAACAAGGCCCATGTAAATCAGCAATTCCGCCACCGCCAGCACCGTGACAACGAGGGAGAACACGGCAGATTCTTTGATACCCAACAGGTTGATGCCGATAAATACGACATAGCTGGCCAATGCCACGGCAACGATGTTGAGATCGGCATACAAAAAATGCGCATAGCTTCCCAACGCAAACGCAATAGCAGGAGGTGTTACCAGGAATTCGACGGCTGTGGCATAGCCGGCCACCACGCCACCCCAGGATCCAAAGGCGCGTTCAGCATAGGCGAATGGACCCCCGGCATGTGGAATAGAGGTGGTCAATTCCGTGAAAGAGTAAATAAAGGTCACGTACATAACGGTGACGACAAGGGTCGACACCAGGAAGCCTACAGTTCCCGAAACCGCCCATCCATAATTCCAACCAAAGTATTCGCCGGATATAACCAACCCTACGGCTATTGCCCAGAGGTGAATAGGCCTGAGAACTTTCTTGAGTGAAGGGGATGATGGGGCCGGCATGCTGGAGGTGAACTGGTGAAGCTACCCGTTTTGAGGTGAATCACAGTACGGACTCAACTGAAAATCGCCCGTAACTTTTTTGGACCGTCATCGAATTCGTTTGCGAAAGGGAGTTATTAAATGCCGCAGTATTTTCTCAGGTAATTGTTGATCTAAAGTAATGTGACCGCCAGCGCGGCATATGCCCAGCCGATGATCATCAATCACAAACCTGAATACGCACCACCCGACTCGAACCTGCCTGTTCAATAATCAAAGAGTAAATGGCCGGATTAAGCTTTCCATAGGCAAACAGCTGTTCTGCGTTGCCCGCGACATCCGTCCAGGTGGTCCGCGCCACTTCCCTCGCCAAAACGTCCACCATCCTTACCGTCACGGGTGGCTTCCAGGTGTCGCGAAGCCAGATCGCTCCTTCGCGGCTGGGGTTTGGGAACGCGGCCAGATTGCCGGTCCGATCTTCAATTGAGACCACGCTTAGGAAGCGAGCGACATAGGCAAAATCCTCATTCGGGGTGGCGATCGTTCGGGTGGCCGCGGCGTTCCCATCGCTCCACGAATCGAAAATGAAGGTAACTTGCTCGCCCTCTTGGGGACTGGGTACGCCAATCGTGCGAAGAAGACCCTGAACAGAAGTAACAACTAACGGAGTAGCTACAGGCTGCCCGTCGAGCGTTACCTGAAGTCCTTCAGGATCTGTGGATAGGGTCATGGTAGAGGTCAGCGGATGGACATCGACAGAATCTTTACCGCTGAGACCGTTGGCGTCGGTGGCCGTAAGAATGATTCGATACCAGACGTTGGACGACGTTTCGCCTTCAATGGGGACCTCAAAAGAACCGGCAGCAACACCTACGATAGGAGGTTCGTCGTGCTTATGCGTATCGTGATGAAAGTTAATATTCCACTGCAGCGATGATGCCGGCAGTGTGCCATCCTCGACATCGGTCGCACCACCTGAAAAGTTGATCAGGTCGCCGCCGCGATAAAATGCGTCAGTTGCCGGCAACACAATAGAGGCCACGGGCAGTCGGTTCGCGATCACGGCTATTGTAACGGCGTTGCTGGTAACGTTGCCTTGTGAATTGGAGACCTGAACTGTGTATTGTCCGGCATCCGCAGGACCTGCCTCAGCAACCGTATAAGTAGAGGAGACAGCACCGCCGATAGCGGTACCGTTACGGAACCATTGATAAAGCAATGGACTGGTTCCTGCAGCGCCGACCGAGAGTGTCAGGGCATGTCCTTCGGCTACCGTGGTGGCCTGCGGAGCCAGGATAATGTAAGGCATCGTGGCATTGCTGAACACGATCTTGTAGACGGCACTGCTGTTACGACTGAGATAATAAAGATTTCCGTCAGGCCCTGCCATCATGGCCAGGGCATTTCCTGGTATGCCGGTGGCAAATGATGAGCGTACTGCACCCGATGACACATCAAGGGCGTTAATCCACGAACCACAAAGGTCCTGGATGAAGTATTGCCCGAAATAGGAAGCGGGATAGTTTGTCGTTGGCGGATAAAAGAATGTTCCTCCGGTGATGGCACAGCCCGACCCGTCGCCCGTGGCGTGGGAATAGCTATAAATGGGTCGTGTATAGGCCGGATAAGTCGCGGCATTGAAATTCCCCTCGGTCGCCGGCCACCCAAAGTTTTTTCCTCCGGTCGTTGCGTCATTCACTTCTTCCCACCTGCTTTGGCCAACGTCGTTGACCAATATCCTTCCCGTTGCCGGATGCACCGAAAATGTATAAGGATTGCGAAGACCATAGGCCCAAACGCGTCGTTTTTGTTCGCTGCCCGTCAAAAAAGGATTCCCTTCCGGAACCGTTCCGTCTTTGTTGATCCTAAGCAGCTTTCCGTGGTACGTGTCAAGGTTTTGGGCGTGAGCGGTATTGGCATTCTCGCCAACGGCCACGTACAATTTTCCATCCTGTCCAAAATGCATAGCCCCACCGTTGTGATTGGTTGCCGAGCTGAGCGGGTCCAATTCAAGAACAATTACTCCGCTACCCGCAAGGGCCACGTCGCCATTTGCCGTAAATCGCGTGATCCGGTTGTGTATGGGAGATCCGGGCACCGTGTGGTACAAATAGATCCATTTGTTGGTGGCGAAGTCAGGATCAATAGCGATGCCGATGAGTCCGCGCTCCCCGGTAGAACTAACTGACAACGACACAAACGGTGTTGCCAGCAGCGCGCCGTCCTTGATAATTCGCAACGCCCCCGATTGCTGTGCTACGAAAAGCCTGCCATCCGATGCAAACGCCATCGCGGTGGGATTGCTGATAGTGTTGGCAACTTGCACCTGAACAAACCCGGAAGGGTAAGTTTGGGCGTTCATGGTGCCGTTCTTCAACTGCAACAGGAGGACGAAAACAACGAACCAGTACTTTGTCATCGCAGGGCGCTTTAAGTCACCGGGCACCAAAAGGAATAGCACCCGGCAGGTAACGCGATCCCTGAATTTAGGACTTTACTCGTTAACATCTGAAAGCAAAACGGACGCCAGGGACGACCTTCCTGTTGCGATGTATGAATTGCCCCTGGAGTACAGAAAATGTGTAGAAGTACCGGTGCCCGGGTATTTGGGTAGGACGCAACATGGTTGCGATGCGTTGCCTCCCTTCGGAATCAGCTGCTTTAAATTGGCTTCCGGGGCTAATATATTTACTCAAGTAAAGATATTAAGGTCACAATCGTTGCATAGGCATTCGCCCAAATCGGCCTGCCTCCGAAAAACGACTTTTCGCAAAACCGTCGATAGACGTATTATTTTCACTTTTTTTCAACTTGATACTCTGTTGAATTAGTATCTACTTGGCAGCATGTCGTATCGCGCCTCTATGGCATTATTCGCATGGATAGCCTGCTCTTTAGCCGCCTACGCGGAGGAGTTCGACAGCCTGGCACTCAACAGGAGGGCCGAATTTGCCATTCAGAATTACCTTTCCAATCCCGACGCATCCATAGAAGAGGCAAAACAGGTACTCGGAGCTGGCATTGAGCACCGCAGCACTTATTTCCAGGGCTATGCCTATTTTTTGCTGGCGAAATCGCATTGGGCCAAGGGAAACCTGGGGTCCAGCACTGAATTCGGTTTCAAGGCACTCCGTGAGCTTCAGAACTCTTCGTACCAGCGACTAACGGGTGAGGTTTTGCTGGTGCTGGCCAGGACGCTAACGGAATTGAAAAACTATCATCGCGCCGGCGCATTCCTCGATCAGGCCGAAGCGCTGGCTGCAAGGCTAAAATCGAGTTCGCTGAAAGCAGGTGTCTATCGCGAGCGATCAATGCTACAGATGGAACGCAAAGATTATCAAAGTTCGCTGCGCACGGCGGACCTGGGTCTGGCGATCTACGAAGCCGCACACGACACCCTCAATGCCAGCGTATTGTATAGTCGAAAAGCACGCGCATACTGCGCGCTGGGCGAATTTGAACGCAGCGCCTCGTTCAACGACAAGGCCATTTATCTCGATAGCCTCATCGGCAATAAGCGCGGACTCGGCATCCAGCACTACCAGGCAGCCGTAAACGCCTACAAACTGAATAAGCTCGAGGCAAGCAACACGTCACTCAAGAAATCCTTCGCACTGCTCAGAGAAATCGGAGGATTAGGTACGCTCATCAAGGCCCATCACCTGCAGGCATTAATCTTTGCACGTCAAAATCAGGTGGATTCAGCCGTTGCAGAGTTCAAACTCGAAGGCATTTTAAAGGACAGCCTCTACAATAGTGAAAGCAATGGCAAGTTTCAGGAAATGCAATCACTGTTCGAACTCCAACAGAAAGACAAAGCCATCCTGGCGCTGGAGCAATCAACATCGAGACAACAGCTGGTGACGATAGGGCTGATGATCGGCATTGTATTGCTGCTCACGCTCATCTTCGTTCTTTGGCGACTTCGCATCATACAGAAGCGCGCGAACGAGACACTCACCTCCAGAAACCTGGCGATCGAACAACAAAAAGAGGAGATGCAGGCACAAGCGGAAAAACTGTTCGAACTCAATCAACTTAAGTCAAAACTCTTCTCGGTGATCAGCCATGATCTGCGCGGTCCCATTTCCAACCTGCACGCGCTGCTCAGCCTGCTCACAACCAAGGCCATGACTGCCGATGAGTTCATCAGTATTTCGCAGAAGCTGAAGACCAATCTCAATGTAACGCAGCGAACACTCGAGAACCTTCTCAACTGGTCATTGAGTCAAATGGATGGTATCAAAACGGAAACGAAAAACTTTGACGTGCGTGGTGTTATCGACGAGGTTTGTAACCTGATGAGTGAGGTTGCCGAGCGAAAACACCTTACGTTTGAAACGAGTGATTCAGTCACGATGTCTGTGCTGGCCGATTTGAACCAGGTTCAGCTAATCCTCCGCAACCTCATTCACAACGCCATCAAATTTTCAAAACAGAACAGTGCCATTCGGGTAGTGACATCTTCGAATGGTACCCATTGCCGTATTCAAGTCGAAGACTGTGGGATTGGCATGACGGCTGAAGAGACCGAGATGATCCAGGATCGGCCACATCACTTTACAAAGGTGGGCACGCACGAAGAGAAGGGCACGGGCATCGGGCTTCTTCTGTGCAAGGAGTTTGTAAAGCGAAATGGCGGAGAACTGTACATCCAGAGTACGCCGGGCAAGGGAACAACGGTAAGCTTCACCATTCCACTGGCAGAAGAGTCAGCGTTTGTGGTGGCTGTCAATTAGTGCCGGTAACACGAGCCGTACAAAGTCTAGCCCTGGCGTTGCAACGGGAAGGGTCCATTCATCACAAATTCCTGCTGGAGGAATCGCTCACGCGGTGCAAGCTCACGGACCTTCAATTTTTCGGGCAGCGCCTGTGGATCCCCCGGATAACCAACAGCAATAAAAACGCCGATTTCAAACTGCTCGGGAATATTCAGCAGATCAATGGTCTCCTGACGGTGAAAGCCGGCCATCTGCCTCACTTGCAGTCCAAGTTCAACCGCCTGCAAAGACAAAAAGGAGTTGGCACCGCCGAGGTCATACATCGCGTAGGCATTGGCGCCCGAAAAGCGCGAGAAATTCCTGCGCGCCAGGCTCAGGATCAATAACGGTGCATCTTTCGCCCAGATTTGATTTCCCTCATTCAGGCAAGAGAATAACTGGTTCCAGAACACAGTTTGCTCGCGCGTAGCATAAATATATACCCATGGCTGTTCATTCGTACTGGAAGGTGCCCAGCGCGTGGCCTCGAACAGCGAAGCGATTCGCTCCGGCTCAATGGGCTGAGGCGAGAACGCTCGGGTACTCTTCCGATTCTTGATCAGATCAAGTATAGGATATTCAAATTGATCGGACTTTTCCATTTGACTTTCAAAGGTAGTCGTATTCATCTAGAATTTCATGAGCGTTGCCCACGGGGTCGCCCGTTCATGCATTCGTGAAACATGATGGATCGGGCCGGGAAAACCGACCCGATCCAATGACCATCACGCTTCTATTAATATACCCATGCGGCCCATTTGATAGTCACGCATGGCTTCCAATATCTCCGTTTGCGTATTCATAACAAATGGACCGTGTGAAACCACCTTTTCGTTCAGTGGCTCTGCCGACAGCAACAGCACGCGCGTATCCTCCAATCCTTCGATCGAAATGCCTTCGCCGTCGTTGCTGAACCACACGACGTGGTTAGCATCGACCACACCAAATCCATCAACCTTCAACTTGCCATCAAGTAAGTATATAAAGGCGTTGTGAGTCGGCGGCAGTGGAATGCTCACACTTCCTCCCTTATTGATGGTAAATGTCGCCGCATTGACGGGCGTGTGTGAGGCTATCTTTCCGGCCACATCCAGCACATCTCCCGAGATGACCTTCACTACAACTTTTCCGTCGTCGAGAAGTTTTGTCGGCACCTCGTCTGCCTGCACCGGAAAATAGGCCGGTTGATCCATCTTATTTGCAGCTGGCGTATTAATCCATAGCTGTATGATTTCCTGGCGGCCACCCATATCGTGTATGTCCTGCGGCGGCCTTTCGCTGTGAACGATACCGCGACCAGCATTCATCCATTGCGCGCCGCCCGCATACACGACGCTGTCGTTGCCGCGACTGTCGCGATGATGAACACCGCCCTTAAAGATGAAGGTGACGGGCGAGAAGCCACGGTGAGGGTGCGGCCCGACACCAGCGTCGTCCGGATCAACGTATTCATCCGCTTCAACGTCGGCGTGGTGCAACAACAGGAACGGGTCGATTTGCTCTACCCTCTCCGTTGGAAATGGCTGTCTGATGGGCATGTCTCCCATCATGGTTTTGTGTGCATAAAGCAGCTGATTCACTTTCCTGGTTTTCATAAGTTAGAGGCTCCTCCTCAGGTGCCATTCAATGGTTATGGTCACGTCGCGCTTGCTCTGCTCCTACCCGGATCCGCCCGTGGTATCGGCACCAGCACGACTCTACGAGTGTAGAATCAAAGTCCGGAAAATAAAGTTCATTACAATTGTTGTATTTACAGTAATTGAGAATTGTGTTCAAATTCAGTGATCCTTATGCTACAAATATGAAACATATGAATTACTTTCACGTTTGTAGAAACAGAAATACACGATGAAAGGATCAAACCTTGGAGAACTGGAAGAACTGATTTTGCTCACCGTCGGCATCCTGTACCCCGATGCGTATGGGGTGGCCGTAATGGACGAGGTGCTGAAGAACACCGGGCGCCAATTAAACATCAGTGCGGTGCATGCCGTGCTGACACGCCTGGAAGCAAAAGGATATGTGCGTTCGGCCATGAGCGATCCTACGTCGTCACGTGGGGGGAGGCGCAAGCGCATATTCACGCTTACCGCAGCCGGCAGCAAGGCCCTGGAAGAAGCTAATGAAGTAAGGAACCAGCTATTCAGTCGCATCCCGAAAGTTGCCTTTCAATTTCAATGGGTGTAACGCGACATCCTCCGGCATGGGCAAACCGTTTTCTTGAATGGTATTGCCGACCCGATCTCCTCGAAGAAATTCAAGGCGATCTGTTCGAATTGTATGAACGCGCCGGTGCGGACAATGCTGGTAAGGCGCGACTGCTCTTCATCTGGAATGTTATTCGATTCTGTCGTCCCCGAAACATCAGGAAAAGAAACCCTCATATGACCTCCTCTCTCCTCTCAGTTGCCATGTTGAGAAGCTACGTGATTTCCACGCTGCGGAACATCCGGCGCAATCAATTTCAGTCGTCTGTCAACATCATCGGCTTGTCGTTGGCACTTGGTTGCGGCATTACCATCTTCTTGCTCCTCGATTCTTACTATAACCGCGACAGGTTTCACGCGAAGCAAGATCGCCTCTACCTGTTTATGAACGATATGCGTTCGGGCGATCTCGTGGAGCATTGGGCTCGATCTCCGTACCTGATTGGCCCCGCGCTTCGCGAGGCGCATGGCGCCGTCGAAACCGCGGTCCGAATCCAGCGCCATTCCTTCAACCTGCGAAAAGGGAACGTTGTCTTTAACGAGCCGGTTTGGTTTACCGATCCCGAATTCTTCGAAGCCTTCAGTTATCCCGTTCTGTATGGAAGAAAGGATGCCCTCCATGATCCTTCCACCATCGCCCTAACAAAGGAGATGGCTATCAAATACTTTGGCCGGATCGATGTTGTCAATGAAGACATCCAGATAAAATACAGCGACAGCGATAAGAGAACCTACAAGGTAGGTGTGGTCTTGAATACCATTCCCGACCGTTCAAGTATGCACTTTGGTGTTTTGATACCAATGAGCGAATGGGAACTGCACGCTGAACCCAATAAAGACATCCAGTGGCGCACCTGGGCAAGCTCAACATTCATTGTATTGAGAGAAGGACATTCACCGGGCGAGCTTAGTTCCGTACTGGCACAATTGCAACAGAAACAGCGTGCAGCAAATGATAAGTTTCAGATAGAATCGGCAGAACTTATTCCTATGGACGAAGTGGCCGGGCGAAGCTACGACATCAAACACTCCTTGTCGTGGAGCAATGTTCCGGCCGCCATGATCGGGCTGGGTATCATCGCCGTCTGCCTCGTCGTGCTCGCCTGTTTCAATTTCATGAATGTGGCAATGGCATCCGTATCTACCCGTCTGAAGGAAATTGGTGTTCGAAAGGTGGTGGGTGGCGGCCGCTGGCAGATCATTTCCCAATTCATGATCGAAAACGTTGTGTTCTGCGTCTTGGCGATGGCTATGGGTACCGCCTTGTCGGCATTCATTCTGCTGCCTGGTTTCAATTCGTTATACCCAATACATGTACCATTCGCCTTTTCATCCGGCATCACGATGTTCCTATTCTTTGGTGGTACAGTCCTGCTTGTGGCGATATTTTCAGGTGCCTATCCGGCCTTTTATGTTTCAACATTCGATGCCGTGACCATCATGCGAGGTCGTGAAAAGTTTGGTACCAAAAGTTTGTTGAGCAAGGTGATGTTAACGCTGCAGTTCGTTATCTCCTTCACCACCATCGTCGCTGGCTTCGTGTTCATCAACAGCAGCCGCCATTTTGAGGCAAAGGATTGGGGTTACCAGCACCATGGACAATTCTTCACGCGTATCGATAATCTCTCCCAATACCGTGCACTCGAGCAACAACTGGCATCGAACAAGCATGTGATCGCCTACGCCGGAGCTGAAAGTCATATTGGCTTCACCATGCATAGCACAACGGTAGCCATAGGCACAGAACAATTGGCAGTAACGCGGTTCGAAGTGGGATTTCGCTACCTGGAAACGATGAATCTGCGGTTTGTTCTTGGCCGGTCGTTCGATGAAACGATTGCTTCCGATGCAAGAGAATCTGTCATCATCAATGAAGCTTTCGCACGGAAAATGAACTGGACAGATCCGCTCGGAAAATGGTTTGAGTTCGACAACCAAAAATGGTTCATCGTTGGCGTAACCGAAGACTTTAACTATCAGGAATTCTACCAGGCCATTGAGCCGGTAATTATTCACATTGGCCGGGACGACCGATTCCGGTACATCGTGGCACACGTAGCGGCCGGACATCTGAATGAAGTGTCAGATGCGTTGCAATCGTCATGGAGCAAACTCGCGCCGGACGATCCGTACGTAGGAAAATTTCAGGACGATGTGTTTGAGCAATTCTTCAGTTCTAATCGGTCGAACAATAAGATCATGATGACTTTGTCGATCGTTGCCTTGTCGCTGGCGTTGATGGGGCTGTACGGATTGATGTCGTATAACCTCACGCGGCGATTGCGCGAGTTCAGCATCCGAAAAATTTTTGGGGCATCGGTGGGCCACATTATTCGGGAAATGAATCGCGATTACATCTGGATTGTCTTGATTGCGTTCCTGGTGTCAGGGCCGCTGGGAATGCAACTGGTGAATCAAATGATCACCGCCGCTTATCCGGAGCACATCCCGATTCCTGTATGGCCGTTCCTTGTAACGGGGGGGTTAATGGTTCTCACCGTCGCGGTCGCCATCGTGGCTCAATTGGGCCGCTTGCGGGCCGGCACGGCCGTGGACACGCTTAAGAACGAATAATTGTTCGCCGGGAGACATCCAAAGGCAAAATCCTAGTCACGAAGTTTGTCCAGAACACGGTTCACCTCTTTTGCTTCTTCTTTCGTGATCACCCTCAACGACTCCAGCCAGGAGGCAGCCTCCTCATCAATGCGCTTCAGAAGGTCGAGCCCTTGATTGGTAACGACTATATCCACCTGACGACGGTTGTTCTCGCATACTTCACGACGCAGCAAACCCTTTTGCCGTAATTTCTCCACCAAGCGCGTGGCGTTGCTGCTCTTGTCTATCATTCGAGATGTAACATCCGCCAGCATCAGGGCCCTGGGATAGCTTCCCCTAAGAATCCGCAGCACATTGTATTGCTCCGGCGTAATATCGTGGGCCTTCAGCCGTGACGCATTTTTGTTGTACAGCCAGCTGGCCGTGAACAACACATTGATAACCACCTTTTCGTGCTCGTCCGAAAACTTCTCCTGCTTGATATCCTGCTCCAGTGACATAGCTTTTAAAGTACCGTCAATAATTGTATATACAACATTTTTGAAGAGAAAGTTTCATCAGCCACAATTATCTTGGCCTTTGATATGATAGTGACGTTTACCGCGACGATACAGAGAGACGACCGCTCGAAAGAGAAAACAGGCTGGTCATATATCATCATTTCCAGGATGCACGTAAACAAGCTCACGCCAGGCTCGCGATTGGGATTTCGGGTAAAGGGATCCATGGACAGTTTTGCCCTCCGTCAGATCGCTGTTTTGCCAATGGGAGACGGCACTTTCATGCTACCCGTAAATGCTACCATGCGAAAAGCGATAGGGAAGGCCCGCGGCGACAAAGTCAAGCTTATACTGACAGTTGATAAGCGGCAGCCGGAAATGTCAAAAGATCTGATGGCTTCACTGGCAGATGAGCCGGCGGCCCTTGAATTTTTCAACTCGCTGAGGATGTCGCACCGTCAGTACTTTAGCAAATGGATTGAAGGCGCGAAGACGGTCGATACCAAAACCCAGCGGATAGTAAGTTCCGTTGTAGCCCTCAGTCAAAAGAAGGGGTACGGTGAAATGATCCGGGAAGGTCGCGCACAAAAACTCTAAGACATCCGTTTGGTACCGGCCTGCTCAATGTTCCGCTTCGCCGTGCTGCAAACGTGTGACAACCCATTTTTTAGATATATTTCATAAATTGTCAGCATGCGTTTTATTGACGGCCCTCTGCGTTGGGGCATAATTGGCTGCGGCGATGTGTGCGAGGTGAAGAGTGGTCCGGCGTTCTCAAGAGTGGAAAACTCGTCACTGGTTGCTGTGATGCGGCGCGATGAAGCCAAGGCGGCCGACTTTGCCCGACGCCATCATGTAGAAAAGTGGTACAGCGACGCCACCTCCCTCATTAACGATCCCCAGGTAAATGCCATTTATATTGCCACTCCGCCCTCATCACATGAAGGATATGCATTGGAAGCGATGAAAGCCGGTAAACCGGTTTACATTGAGAAGCCGATAGCGCTGAACAGCGCCTCCTGCAAGCGTATGTTGGAAGCATCAGAAAGTCTGAGAATCCCTGTCTCCGTAGCGCACTACCGGCGGGCATTAGATCTGTTTCAACGCGCCAGGCAACTCATCAACGAGGGGGCTATTGGCAAAACTACACTTGTGATGCTTAATCTTTTGCATCCCGCGAAGCCAACCAGCGTTTCCGATAACTGGCGAGTCGATCCAACGGTATCAGGCGGCGGGCTATTCTTCGATCTTGCACCGCATCAGTTGGATATCATCTATTGGCTGTTCGGCAAGCCACTCTCATACAAGGGCACCTCAGTCGCACAAGGTGAATTTTACGAGGTGCCTGACGTGACATCGCTTTCCATGGTCCTTCCCGGGAATGTATTTTTCCAGGGACTATGGTCGTTCAATGTCGGGCCCTCACAGCGTTACGACAACTGCCGGATAGTCGGAGAAAAAGGATCCATTTCTTTTCCTTTTTTTTCCAGTTTTACGAGCGCGTCGTTGGAGCTTACGAAAGGCGAACAGGTTACGGCAGAAACTTTTGCATTTCCCGTGAACATTCAGCACCCTATGATCCAACAGGTGACAAAATATTTCAGGGGCAATGGAGAAAATCCGTGTTCGTTGGCGGAAGCTTTTGACACGCTGGAGATAATGGAAAATTGTTGATCGAATCTATACACAACTATGAAAGAAAAATTGCGTAGCCAGGGCTGGTTTGGCAAGACTGGCAAGGATGGTTTCATCTACCGCGCGTGGATGAAGAATCAGGGCATTCCGGATTATGAATTCCGAGGCAAGCCGGTTATCGGGATTTGCAATACGTGGTCGGAGCTTACGCCGTGCAATGCACACTTCCGCGAGTTGGCCGAATCGATCAAGCGCGGTGTATCGGAAGCGGGTGGCCTTCCCGTTGAATTCCCGGTGATGTCGCTGGGCGAAACGCTCATCAAACCTACGGCGATGCTGTATAGAAATTTGGTCAGCATGGATGTGGAAGAGTCGATTCGCGCTAACCCGATTGACGGCGTCGTGCTGATGTGCGGCTGTGACAAGACAACTCCTTCACTCGTGATGGGTGCGTGTAGCGTGAATCTTCCGACAATCGTTATTTCAGGCGGACCCATGCTGGCCGGCAAGTTCCAGGGCCGGGATATTGGTACGAGCGATATCTGGCGCTTCAATGACGCGGTGCGTGCCGGGGAAATGTCGCAGGAGGACCTCACCGTAGCGGAAGCCTGTATGGCACGCAGCCGCGGGCACTGCGCGGTAATGGGTACGGCATCCACGATGGCTGCCATGGTAGAATCGCTGGGGTTGACGCTTCCTGACAACGCTGCGATCCCGGCGGCCGATGCGCGCAGAAAAGTGCTTGCACAGATGTCGGGTATACGCATCGTCGAAATGGTGAAGGAGAATCTGCTGATGTCGGATATTCTTACGCGACAGGCCTTCGAGAATGCGATCATTACCAATTCTGCTATTGGCGGATCGACGAACTTCATCATTCACTTGCTGGCCATCGCCGGTCGTATAGGTGTACCGTTAGAACTCAAGGACTTCGACAAACTCTCGTCACTGGTCCCGGTCGTTGCCAACGTGCAACCTTCCGGTAAGTATTTCATGGAAGACCTCTACTACGCGGGCGGTTTGCCTGCGGTTATGAAAGAGATCGGCCGTTTTCTGCATGGCGATGCGCTCACGGCCAACGGCAAAACGATCAAGGAAAATTACGACAAGGCGGTGTGTTACAATCGCGAGATCATTGCAACCGTCGAAGAGCCGTTCAATCCATTGTCGGGGGTTGTCATTCTTACGGGAAACATGTGCGAGAATGGCGCGGTGATGAAGCCGTCTGCGGCCGATCCAAAGTTGTTAAGCCATACGGGCAAGGCAATCGTGTTTGAAGATATCGACGAATACAAGACCCGCGTGGACGATCCCAACCTGGATGTCGACGAGACTTGTATCCTCGTGCTGAAGAACGTGGGACCTGTCGGATATCCAGGTATGCCCGAAGTCGGCAATATGTCTTTGCCGAAGAAACTACTCGCTAAAGGCATTCACGATATGATTCGCATTTCTGACGGACGCATGAGTGGTACTGGATTTGGAACCGTGATCCTTCACGCATCGCCTGAAGCTGCGCTCGGAGGCAACTTTGCGGTTATACGCACGGGCGACACGATTACCCTTGACGTGCCCAATCGCCGGCTTACCCTCAACGTGAGTGAAGACGAACTCGCAACGCGGCGAAAAGAATGGACACCACGTCATAAAATCTACGACCGTGGCTATGTAAGCCTCTATCAACAACAGGTTGAACAGGCTCACCTCGGCGCCGACATGGTGTACCTGAGAGGGGGATCGGGAAGTGAAGTTACGCGAGATTCTCATTAACACGAAAACGCAACCTTGGCGAATAATGGCCAGGGTGAATTTGAAATCGGATTGACGCATGGAAAAAAACGGTCGGATCTTTCACAACCAGGTGGCTATTGTAACCGGCGCAGGGCAGGGAATCGGACTGGCGATTTGCCAGTCCCTGGCTTCACAAGGGGCGGCGGTTGTTCTCAACGACGTTGAACAATCCCTGGCTGAAGAAGCCACGGAAAGTATTCTTCGTGAGGGCGGGCGCTGCGTGGCCTACGCGGGCGACGCATCAAGCGTAGAGTTCATTCGCGAGATGGTAGCGGAGGCCGTCAGGCAGTTCGGCAAAGTCGACATTGCCATAGCGAACGCGGGAATTACCTTGTATGGGGAGTTTCTGGACTACCGCAAAGAAGATCTTATGAAGGTACTGGACCTCAACGTGGGGGGGAGTTTCTTCCTGGCCCAGGCGGCGGCCCTGCAAATGAAGGAGCAAAAATCGGGTGGCAGGATTCTGTTTATGTCGTCTGTCACGGGACACCAGGCACATAAGAACCTTGCCGCATATGGAATGAGCAAAGCAGCGCTCGAAATGTTGGCGAAGACACTGGTACTGGAGTTGTCACCGTATAGCATTACCGTTAACGCCATTGCCCCAGGAGCAACGGCAACGGAAAGGACGCTGGAGGATAAGGACTATGAGAAGACCTGGTCGCGCATTACGCCCATCGGCAAGCCCGCAACAACACAAGACATCGCGCATGCCGCGCTCTTTCTCGTTTCGCCGGGAGCAGGCCATATCACGGGACAATCACTGGTCATTGACGGCGGCTGGACCAGCGTGAGCCCGTCGCCCTACTAAATCAAGTATTCCGCAACGCGGCGAAGATGAGTAGTAGGAACATCTTCCACTTTCCCATGGCGATCAATTTGAAGTTGCCTGCGATGTCGAAGCGATACCGTTCAGATCCCACACGATCCTACCCGAACGGACGGTGAGTTCGGCCTCAAGCCTTTGTGTGCCTTTTACCTTGGATCCACTGACGTCCAGGAAGCCAAAGTCGCCTTTTCGGAGATTCAATACAGTAATGTCCGCGTCGCTGCCTACGTTTAAAGTACCGAGCATCGGACGGTTGATGACGCGCGCCGGATTCACGGTGCAGCGCTGAATCACATCCTTCAGCGGCATTCCCAGGGCGACGAATTTCGAGAGCACGTTCGTAAGATCCTTCATTCCTGCATTCATGCTTTGCGTGTGTAAGTCGGTGCTGATCACGTCTGGCACAAATCCTTGCTGTACGGCAGGAATGGCCTGCTTCCATGAAAAAGCACCGCCGCCGTGTCCGACGTCAAACAATATGCCGCGCTTGCGGGCTTCAAACACGAAGGGCTTAACCTTTCCGTTGTTGTCAACAATTGTTTCGCGCTTAGTGGGTCCGTGAGAATACATATGCGTAAAAATATCTCCGGGCCGAAGGTGTTGCATGAACAAAGCCTCGATTGAATTCGGAGGATCGTGTTCGCCGAAGTCAACCATCACAGGAACCTTGGCCAGCTTGCCTGCCTCAACGGCCTTGTCGACCTGCGTGAAGTCGCCCCAGTAGTGCGCGGACTTTATCCCGACGATTATATCCGGGAAGAGTTGCGTGATCATGTTCGCCGTCATCGTTGGGTTCATGTCCTCGACGTCCTGCTCTTCGAAACGTCCGACCATGCCGTTGCCCACGATGTTGAGCATTGCCAGCACGCGCGTTTGAGACCGGTCGATGGTTTGTTCCTTGAAGGTTCGAAAGTTGCGCCAGCCGGCAGAGCCCGCATCCACGACGGTAGTGACACCGGAACGGAAAGTGAAACCATCGGGTGACACGCTGGTTTGACCGTCGGCGATATACGCACCCAAGTCGTTTCCATGAAACACATGAACGTGCATGTCTATTAAACCGGGCGTCACGTAAAGTCCTTTAGCATCGACTACTTTCTTTGCCGCGGTCACGGGAATGCTGGCGGCAACTTTGCCAATCTTCCCATCCTTCACGGCGACGTCCATAGGACCGTCAATGCCATTGGCTGGATCAATCACGTGACCTCCTTTTATGAGGAGGTCAAATTCCTGGGCATGGCAAGCGAGTGCGGCTACCAGTAAATAAACCAACGCAACAATTCTCATGGGAGATTTCAGCATAACTCAGATGGGTCAGGTGGCTAGTGGGGGACCGCCGGGAATCACGATACGCTTCCGCGCAATTTTGTAAACCCGCTTGCGTGCTTTGAATTTCGCCGTGAGGTATTCACCCATGTAGACCGAGCCGCTGAACTCTGCGCCCGACAAGGTGCCAGAGAACAGGTAGGTGATGCCGTCGCCGGGCGTCCGATAGTTGCTTCTCAATTTGATTGCATCGCCCTCGATCATTCCCACCAGCTCGTTGTTAGCAAAGTCAGAGACGTGAGTTCCCTGAATCCAATTGCCATCCTGTTCCAGGGCAAAGTGGTGTGTGCTGGTACCCGCAAAGAATTCCATGGTTACATCCCATTGTCCCGCAACGCTACCGCCAGGCGCTTTCATAGATTCGCTCCGGGGAGGTCGTTTTTCGGACAGCACGGCGACGATGCGCTGTGCGACAACCCGGTCGTTTCCCGGCTGCATTTGTCCGGTCGTAATGCTGAGCGAGGTGATTTCTCCTTCCGTGCGACCGCCGATGGCAATGCGCGGTTTTGTCCGGGCAAACAATTCAGCTACTTCTTCACCCGTAATATTTAATTTGTCAACTTCCCACGATACGTTCAGTACCGGTGACTTGTTCGATAGCTCCGTCGGCTCTTGCACCTTCGTGGTGACTCCGGAAATTTTTGTTACCTCCTTGTTGATAGCATCCAGGTACGAAAGCCAGGTCTTCCACTCCGCCGCATGATCGCGCTTCGTCCAGGCCTCGACGCCCGCGAGCATACCCATCATTTCTTCCTTGCCTACCTTGTTGTCTCGTCCGGGACCATGATGCGGCGAACTTGCCTGCCAGCTGGCCATGAGCAAGTCCTTCCTGCCCAACACCAGGCCGGCACATTGCGGACCACAGATCGCCTTGCCCCCGCTGTAAACGACAACGGTTGCACCATGCGCCAGGTGGACATTGGGTATCGTGAGTACTTCTGCAGCTGCATCAACGACTACGGGAATGTTTCTGGCCTTTGCGATCTGGGCAATCACTTCCGTCGACAGCGGTTGGCCCGGCATCGTCTCTTCCGTCGCCATGAGGTAGATCATCGCTGTACGGGGATTGATAGCATCCTTAAGCTCATCTGCGGTTTCAACCGTGATAATAGTCACACCGATATTGCGGAGGGCGTGGTCATATACGTTCCGGCTGTGACGCGGAATAATAACTTCGTTCTTTTCGAATCCCGTCAGGTCCGGAATGCGCACCAACTTTTCAGGATTGCCATCCGTCACGCATGCTGCCGTAACATGTTTGAGTCCCGCCGCGCAGCCGGCGCTTACCATACCCCATTCCGCACCTGTTAATTCAGCCAGTCGTTTACCAACGGCGAACGCAAGTTCATCGTATTGGACGAAATAACCTGAGGCGGCCTTCATGGCATCCACGACTTCCGGCCTTTCTACAGAGCCACCAATGATCGTAAATGTACCGCGGCAATTGATGATCGGATCTACGCCGATCGTTTCGTAAATCGAAACACCTGGTTTCTTGTCCAACGGTGTCGATACTGGCGATGCATTGCCCGCTGCCTGTGTGGGCGTTGTGGCGGCCAGCAATCCGCCGGCAAATGGAATCGCCGATAGTTGCTTGACAATCTCTCTTCGTTTCATGTGCGTAATTTTTCGATGGTCAGGGATACGGTAAATATAGGACGTATCGCCAGCTGGACAACAGAAAAGATAACATCACACGTTACGGAAGATGATAATAGGAAATTTATCCGGTGTGTGTTTGGCACACGCCCTCCGAAAGACTACTCCACGCCTTCTACGAGGACGAACTTCCCTTGTGACGTGCTTTGCCGGATGGCTTTGGCTGGAGCATATACGTCACCTGAATACCAGGCCTTGGCCTTCTCCATGGACGGAAATTCCAACACGACAATGCGGCCGCTTTCCCAGCCTCCTTCAAGAACCGTACGTTGTCCTCCGCGCACAACGAACTTCCCGTCGTAAGGCTGAAGCGTTGCCAACGTAAGTTTTTTGTACTCTTCATAGCGGACAGGGTCTGTGATGGTGATGTCACCAATGATGTATGCTTTCATGCAACCAAGATAGCAAGTAGGCAGCGTGAAGTCCAACGGAAACGTCGAACGAAAACAATGTCTTTCAGGTAGCCCATCAGCGGGTATCATTCCTGGTCAGGCGCGCGTACCAGGCGGTACCGAATGCTTTAGTTGACAGCGCTTTGACGTCTCAATACTTACGCATCAAATCCAGGAGCTTCCGATCGAGCTTGGTGCCGTGCCAATCCTCGTAAGCGACGTCGGTACGCTCCGAGTCGATGACTCCGAAGGATCCTCTGAACTCCCAAAGAGCAAATCCAATGTCGTTCGATTTCAATATGTCAAGCATATCGGTGAACCAGGCGAGAAAAACATCGTGTGGGGTTTTGTTCCAGCATCCGCACTCTCCACAATGAACGCCCACGCCCTTGTTTTTGAGTTCGATCCATGGCTTGAAGTAGTCCTCGAGGATTTTTCGACTGAGATATTGGTCACCTACCTGGCCGGGCCACTTTGGTTCGGGAAGATGATCCGGATCCTTATTCGCCCAAGGCGCCTTGTAGTGTGATATTATCCCAGGCGTGTACCCTCTACAGCTTTGTGCGATGTTCAGATCAATCAACTCTGGAATCACCTTGTTGCCTACGTCGTTCCCATCCGCCACGATCAGGCGTTTTGGGTTCTCTTTTCTGATGGCTTCAGCAGCAGCGTTCGCCACCTTTCGATAGACGTCGCCCGGCACACTGGAACGCTTAGAATGCTGGTCATTCATATCCTCGCGCATAGACGGCTCGTTGACAAGGTCAAAACTGATCTTGCTTTCACTTACGTTTTTGTAACGCTTTGCCCACATGTTCCAATGGAAGCAAAACGCGTCAAGCGCCGGCTGATCTCTCCACAAGTTGTATGGCTCATGGAACCCGGCGTTTACACAATACCCAGGCGCACGATGAAGGTTAAGGCTCACATGCATGTTATGCTTCAGGGCCTTGTTCACCAATGCGTCGATAGTATCGACGGCTTCGGCCTTAATCTTATAGACATCGTCAGGTGTGATGTTTTTGCTGCGGTCGATATCGAGGTACGAAGGATACGCCATGGGTATCCGCACGAAGTTGAATCCCCAATCCGACATCCACTTGAAATGTTCCTCAGGTGTGGCATTGCGGGCGTTCGCGGGATCGGGAGAAAAGAAGTCCAGGAGATTGAATCCCTTCCAGCGTGGAAGCGCATTCTTCGGAGGTCCAACCAAGCTGTCAGCTATCGGCACCGTTGCGGGCGACGATGCGCCCGGCGTCGTACCGGCAATGGTAGATATCGCTGATGTGCTCACTGCCGCCGCGGCTGTAGTGGTCACCGTCGTTCGAATAAAGTCTCTCCTTTTCATAATTAATCCTGCCGTTTGTTGACAAAGGTCAGTGACCTGTGACAATTTCCAAGTCAACGGCTACCGCACTTGCAATAATTTACAGCAAGGCCCAATTACTCGTTACGTATGGTTTGTGCGGGGTTCACGGCAGCTGTTCGCAGCGTTTGATAGACCGTTGTAATCAGTATCACGGCAGAGGTAATGACAACGGCCGACAGCAGCGGAATCCACCCAACGCCCGATTGATTGGCGAACGTATTGAGCCATGAGGCCGCTAAAAAGTAGCCGAGCGGTAGGGCAACCATTGAAGCAATAACAAATATCCGGGCGAACTCTTTCGAAAAGGAGGTGAACACCTGGATGGTCGTAGCACCTAATACCTTACGTATCCCCGCTTCCTTCTGACGCTGCAAGCTGATGTATGCCGCCAGTCCGAATAGCCCCAGCGAAGAGATTCCCACCGCTATTGCCGAAAATGCGCCGATCAGGCCGCCAAACCGTTGCTCTCCTTCATAGGCCTGCGCGAGTTGGTCATCCAGAAACTGATATTCAAATACGCGCTCCGGAAATATTTCATTCCACGCACTTTTAACGGTCTCGATAGACGACGGAGCATCTTCGTGATTCAAACGTAGCGAAAACACCGTGAACTTGCTCACGTCAACTTCCAGCATCAGCGGGCGAAGCGGTTGTTGCAGGCCCTGGAAATGGTAGTTGTGTATGACGCCGATCAAAGTGCCTTGTTTGCCGAGCGCGTTGATGCGCTTGCCAACGGCCTGCTGCGGATCGCCAAAACCCAACACCGAAATCGCTTCCTCATTTGCAACGAAAGCCTGAAGGTGGTCCGTGCCCGCGGCACGATCAAATCCCCGACCTGCTAACACTTTCATGCCATACGTATCCAGAAAATCGTAGTCGACGCTCACGATCGGCACAAACAGGTTATTGGTTTCCTTGATACTGTCCGTCGTTACCAACGCGAAGACGGCACCCTGGCCCGGCAAGGTCGAGGACACTGAAACTGCGTGTACGGAGGTCGACTTTCCCACTTCCGTTTCAAAAGTGTTCATGCGAAGACGAAGGTCGCGACCCACGCCGCCGCCCAGAATGGAATTAGGGTTGTTGCTGAACAACGGTATCGTTAACATAAATTCCTTTTGAAAACCTAGTGGCTTATCCTGCATGTATTGAATTTGCCGGTAGATGACGAGCGTGAACGCGATCAACACAATGGACGCAGCAAATTGCACGGCCACAAGTACGCGTCTCAAAAGAAAATGTCCGCCCGACATGCGCGTTTTCAATCCCTTCAGAGCACTTACGGGATTGATCCTTGAAACGAACAGCGAAGGATAAATGCCGGCCAAGATCCCCGTAACCAATACAACCGGAATGACAATGAGCAGCGTTTCAAAGTTAAAAACGTCAGCATTGCCAAACGATCTTCCTGTTAGTCGGTTAATGAGCGGCAGCGCAAAATAGAGTGACACCAACGCCAACACACCCGACACCGCCGTAAGCAGCAATGATTCCGACATAAAGTGCCACAATAGCATTTGCCTGCTTGCCCCGACCACCTTGCGTACGCCTATCTCTTTGGCGCGGCGTAGGGAGTGCACAGTCGACAAATTCACGAAGTTGATGCAGGCGATTAGCAGGATCAGCACACCAATAGCCATGAAAACATACAAATACCGGATAGCATTGCGATCGCTTGCATGCGTGAAGTCGGAGCGCAAGTGAATATCAGTTAGTGATTGCAGGCTATACTGTACATGATCACGCACTCTTTCGTCAGCATACCGTTCGTTCAATTTCTGGATCAATTCCGTCGCTTTTAACGGGTTGGCTGAAGGCCGAAGCAGAACATAGGTTTGCAGCGGGTTGTATAGCCAATCTCGCTTCAAAAAGTCGCGCACTTCCGGAATCTCCATCGCGTAGTAATTGTCAAAATGCGCGACAATGTCTATCGTGTTTGACGTTTGTGCAGGCCAATCGCTGAATACGCCCGATACCTGCAGTGGCAGAGAGCCTTCAAGCATAAGCAGTTTATTCATCGCCGCCGAAGCAGAACCAAAGTATTTCTCAGCCGTACGACGAGAGAGCAACACGTTGTTCGGACCGGTCAGTGCGGCTGCCTGGTTTCCCGCGATGAAATCAAAAGAGAATATCTTCAACACCGATGGGTCCGCGAGATAAACATTCTGCTCCCGGAATTTCTTGTCGGCTACTACCGACGAGTCGGCCGTCATGACTTGTAGTGTTGCCTCTCTTCCAAATAGCCGCGCCACCTGCTCCGCTTCGGGAACATCCCGTCCAACAAACTCAGCCAATGGCGCCGATGTAGTCGGGTAGTGGGTTTCCGAACCATCATACGACGTAGTGACATTGATGCGATAGATCCGTGCCGCGTTCTCGTGAAACTGATCGAACTTCAATTCATCAGTCACATACAGCAGTATGGCTGTGAAGCATCCGATGCCCACCAGCAGGCCACCGGCGTTGAGCAGCGTGAATGATTTGTGTTTGAGGAAAGTCCTCCAGACGGCGATAAACCAGGCAGACATAGGCAGGGATTTTGAACTTCAATAAAGAAGGAAAAGAAGCGAGTTCGCGAAACTCATATTACCCCGCAGGCAACATTTTGATTTGACCGGAAGCGTTAAAACACACGCATCACCTCGCTTGCGGGACTGTCTTGCTCGTCATGCGTGGTGGCGAGCTCCATCAGGAGGCGGATCACTTCCGAGTGATGAGGAAGCGAGTACTGTGCCGCAGAATGACTGGACCCAACTTTAATCGTTATCGCTTGATTCGCCATGGCCTTGAACATATCTTCGTCCGTTTTGTCGTCGCCCACGACGAGGATGAAATCACTTTCAGTTCTCTCAATAATTCGTCGTGCGGCCAGCCCCTTGTCGATGCCGGCAATCCGAATTTCGATCACTTTGTTTCCATCGATGACCTGCAGTTGACCGTTCCTCACCAAATGGAAGAGGCTGTCTAGCAACTCCCGCGATCTGAGAAATCCGAGCTCGGGATCCACGTTTCGATAATGCCATGCCAGTGTGTGATTCTTTTCTTCCAGGAAAGAACGCGGACACCGCTTCACGAACATTTCGAGCGTAGGTCTGAGAATAGGCTTCCAACTCTGGTCGATTACTTTTGCGCTTGTCCACGGTTTGCCTATACGCCGAATAGTAGCGCCGTGTTCTGCCACCAGGTGGATAGGCATATCGCCAAACCATTCCTCGAGCGACTCGGCATCGCGTCCGCTAATGATGGTCAAACTCGTGTTATCACTCGAACCCAGTTTTTTGAGCAGTGCGAGAAGTTCCGGGTCGGGAATTGCTTCTCGCGGATTACGGGCGAAAGGCACCAGCGTACCGTCGTAGTCCAGCAACAAACTGCGATGGCGCGCCTTCTGATAAGCATGTACAAGATTCTTTCGCATGTCCGGCGAGAGGTACTTGCTGTGCTCTTGCTGCTGTTGCGACTTGATATCTGAAAGTTGCCCGAGAAAATCGCTAACCCACGCAAGCACGTCATATTCCTGGAGGCGCTTGCGCATTACTGACAGCCGTCGCTTTTGTTCCAGCACAGGCATGGTAAGTGCCTGGTTAATCGCTTCTGCCGTTTCCGACGCGTCGAGGGGATTGACCAATATGGCTTCGCCCATCTCGATCGCCGCGCCCGCCAGTTCACTCAGAATCAGTACACCGTGATCAGGGCTACTGGCTACATATTCTTTGGCAACCAGGTTCATGCCGTCGCGCAGGGGCGTGATCAGCCCCACATTCGCCGCCTCATAGAGCGCACACAGCTCGGTAAAATCCAATGAACTATACCGGTAGATAACCGGCTGCCACGACAACGTGGAGAACTTGCCATTCAAGCTACCCACCTGTTCTTCAATTAGCTTAAGGCGCTCGTTGTACTTTGAAATGATCTGTCGTGAGGGCACAACAACAAGGATAAATACAACGTTTTCACGCCACTCGGGATAATTCTCGAGAAATTGCTCGTAGCCGGACAACCGGTGCGTAATGCCCTTCGTGTAGTCGAGGCGATCAACTGAGAATATGATCTTTTTGTCGGGAAAGTTTTTTACGATAGTCTCTTTCACCGCGGTAACGTCTTCGCGCTTACCCGATCCGTTGAATTTGTCGTAATCGACGCCAAGCGGGTACAGTTCCGCTTTGGTTAGTCTGTTGTCGTGCTCAATAACGCGATAGTGGTGATCGTATCCTGTCACCATACGCACAGCCTTGAGGAAATGCTGAACGTACTCGTGCGTGTGAAATCCAACCAGGTCAGCACCGAGTATGCCGCGGATAATCTTTTCCTTCCACGGCCTGTGCAGGAGTCGGAATACTTCGAACGATGGAAAAGGAATATGAAGGAAGAATCCAATTGTCGCATCAGGAATGCGCTCCCGAATCATTTGCGGCACCAGAAAAAGTTGGTAATCGTGTATCCAGATGGTGTCACCAGGCCGAACAAGATCAATAATATGATTGGCGAAAAGCTGGTTTACCTTTTCATACTCCTCAAAAAAAGTTTCATCGTAGACCACATAAGACGGAAAGTAGTGGAATAAAGGCCACAGTGTGGCGTTGCAAAAGCCGTTGTAGTACTTGTTGTACGATTTGGGGTTGATAAAGAGCGCGTCGATGTGAAATGATTGCGGAGCGGGCTTCTGAAGATACTTATTCCATCGTTTTTCGGGAAAATCGGCAGAACCCACCCAGATTTTCTCACCAAACTGCTCGGCGTTTCTCGACTGGTCTACATCTCCTGCCTCCTGCTCAAAGTAGCCCTTTAACGCAGTGACCAGACCACCATCGCTCTGTTTAAGCGCTATTTCGCCGTCTTTCTCAACCAATTGAAAAGGAAGTCGGTTGGAGACAAGGATCAATCGTTTACTGATAGAATCCACCATATTTATGTGTTTAAAGCAAAGCGTCCGTAATAAACCGCAAGGTACGCGCCAGAATTGTCACGCAATGCGAACTAACTCACAGGGCTTATCCTAAAACTGCACAAGCAAAAACCCAGGCGTTTTTCAAAAGTGTTTCGCAAAAACTCTTAACCCGGGTTAATTCCTGACATTAATGAAAAAGTTGCCACAAATCAAAGAGAAAGGTTTCTATGTAACCCAATCGAAATATAGTCATTTGACATCTGACGGTCGCAAGTTGAGCTGGCAAATTCGTAAAGCGAGCTGCTCGTTGAGCTACGGGGCAATTAGTTGCTTTTGTCAACTAATTGTAATTAGTCGTATTCCTCAAGAAATTTAAAGAAGAAGAGAAGTTTAAAGCAGAAGTTCATAGACGCAGATGGCTTCGTTGGTCTCTTTGGCGACATCATTCTTTAAATATTGTAATCCCAACTTCTGCAAAGTTTTGATAGACGCTATGTTATCCGGAATAGTAATTCCCAATATTCTCTTTATTTTCAAAATGTTCCTGGCATAGTCCACTACAGCGCTTGCCGCTTCGAACGCATATCCTTGTTGCCATGTCTCAGGAATGAACGCGAAGCCAACATCAGGATCGTCGTTGGGATCTCTCTTCACGAGTCCGCACATTCCGATTGGCGTTCCGTCCAGCTTCTCTACCATATAGAGTCCGTACCCGTTGTTTGAATAACTGGGCGCAAGCCTTAAGTTAATGTAATTGACCGCATCCTCCGTGGTACGCACTTTCCGATCGCCGATGTTCCTGTGAAAGGAGGGCTCGTTCAGGAGGCGAAGGATAAAATCCGCGTCAGAAGTTTCATAAAATCGCAGATTGAGTCTTTTGGTTTGCAGTACATCCATAGCTTGGTTCTATGACTGTGCAAACTACGCATTGGTTCCAATTTTCTCGACATACAATATCCTTTATGTCCACCGTCCAAACATTTTTGTCCCGAGCGGCAGTGCATAGCTTCGAACAGAGGTGTATAAAATACTCGGCTTCATAGCGTGCAAGGTCTGCTGGCCGACTATGACCAGCTTCTTAATTTTGCTTCATCGTTAAAAAAACAAGGACAAGTCCAAACTATAATCATTTCAATGTAAAAGGAAAACATTTCAGAACAATTTCAACATGAGAATTGTCTTTTTGAATAATTACAGGAACTTTCTGATTGAATCAGTAATTTTTTCAGGCAAATTTAAATAGTATGTCAAGGCAAATCTATAACAGAACCATCAAGGTTGATGAGATTGAACTTTTCTACCGGGAGGCTGGAGATGAAAAGAATCCATCTGTACTGCTTTTACATGGATTCCCGACGTCATCGATAGCTTTCAAGAATTTGATGATTGCCATGTCGGATCAGTATCACCTGGTCGCTCCGGATTATCCAGGTTTTGGCTTCAGCGAATTTCCCGTACCAGATAGTTTTGACTATACATTTGGGAACCTGTCAGCTTTGATAAACAAATTCACCGAAACAATAAATTTACATAAGTTCTTTATTTATCTCCATGATTATGGTGCACCTATCGGGCTTCATTTATGCCTAAATCACCCTGAAAAAATTTCGGGTATAATTGTTCAGAGTGGCAATGCACATCGTGAAGGTATGGGTCCGGAATGGGACGAATATATTGACTATTGGTACAACCCGACATCCGAAAAAAAGAAAAAGCTTATTAAATTCTTAAGCGCAGAAGGTATAAAAAATCAATACTTTGGTGGACTTCCCGAAGAAATATTGGCAAGGGTAAGTCCGGAACTGTGGATGGTTGACTGGGAATTTCTGAAAAGACCAGGCAACATCGAAAGGCAGTTTGAATTAAATTGTGATTTCAAAACTCACCTGGAAATGTTTCCTGTTTACCAGAAGTATTTTCGCGATCACCAACCATCAGCTCTTGTGATATGGGGAAAATATGAAATCTTTTTCTCAGTGAAAGAAGTTCCTTGTTATAAGCGTGACTTGCCCGAAGCGCAAATCCATGTTTTAGACGGAGGGCACGATGTACTGGACACTCATTTTGATGAGGTCTTGACGCTAATAAGAAATTTTCTAAATCAACGCGAAGAGAAGCTGCCGCCATAGCGATGACCGCTGAGCAGTCGACGGAAGGATCGAACCTATTGAATTCACGAATGCTCCGTTAACAAAGGAGAGCAGATAGAGCAACTGTGCCTTATCGCCCAGCTGCATGTCGATCAACAGGTTGAAGTAGTTATTGTAGGTCAGGCTCACATCATCGACATCGCGCGCCCAACAAAAATAAGGGGAAAGATTAAATCAATCCCCCAATCCAGTGGGCACGAACTTTCGATATTCTGTTACCACTAGTTATTATTTTGCTTCTGGATATTACCATTCGAAGAATCCGTCAAAAATTACGTGTCCATCTTGCGACCCCGCTAGTTTTCGATTCGATCGCGTTCCGATTGTGACCCCGTGTTTCCTTTTCGTTGATTCGGTTTTACAGATACACCAAATGTTTTGCTATAGGTTAGTCTGACGGTGTGGTAGATGCTCGACTCGGGATGAAAGGCGACCTGGGTTCTCAGATCAAACGCTTCCTCGGTTAATTTGCCAAAATAACTTTTTATGGCGCCTGAACGAAATATATCGGTGAAAGCTAGTTGCAGCGTACCTCCCTTGTTAAAATCTTTCTTGATCCCGGCGTTTAAAACACCGAATCCCACGGTCTTGCGAGAGCCGTTGTAGCCATTCGAATTATAATATCCGGAAATTTCGATCGCTAGTGCAGCCGGGAGTCGAAAAGTCTGCATGATCTGCCCTGTGTACGCGAAGTATGTCCTTGTTGCCGGGACGGGCGTATAATTGAGAGAAAACTTCCTCCAGCCACCCACCGCGGTGTAAGTCATGTCCCACCAGTTGCCGATATGAATGGGAATGCTTGTTTGAAATGTGAGATTGTTTTGAAACGTAAGGTTCTGTGGTGACACGGCCATCTGTGTTTTGTCTTCCGTATAAACAATCTGATTGCGCGCAATTGGATATTCATCCCGGCTTAGCAAAACTGAGAAATTGTACCCGCTGTATTGAAAACCCAGATTGACGCTTTGTGTGATCGTTGGTTTGAGAAGTGGATTGCCCGTGTTGACCGATGTTGGCCCATTTGGAGTAACAAATGAAGTCAGGTCGCGATACGTTGGTCGACTGATGCGTTTAGAATAAGAAAAGTTAAGCCGGGTTTTGGAATTTAGTTCTTTTGATATAGTCAGGGATGGGAACAATTTACTGAGTCTGCGATTGGCGGTCGTTTCGCTGGTGACTGCGTCTTCGATCTGCGTATCGGAGTATTCGTAGCGTAGCCCCCCGGTGAAATGCAGTGACGCATCGACCTGACCTTCAAGGGAGGCGTAAACTGCGGCGACCTGTTCGTGCATGCGCATATTGTTGATTGATGCTGGCCGTGTGACATAACTCCCCTCTACCAGATTCGATATGGCGGACCTGCCCGTAGTTTGTGTGAAGGTTCCTTTTATCCCTGTCATAAATTTCCAATCGTTGTTTAGGGTGTGCTTATGATCGGCTTTTGCAACGCCAACATTAATAGCTGTCCTGGAGATGGCCTTTGACAGTGGTGAAAAGAGCGTATCGTTTGCACCGGCCTGACGCCCCGTACTGCTTAGAAATGAATTCGAAGCTTCAGTTGGATAATCATTGTCGTAGTGGAGGAAATCGAGGTCAACGTTAATGGTCCTGTGATCACTAAGTTGATGTTCGATGTAGCCGTTGGCTATAATACTGCTCCATTTATTTTTACTGTTCGATTCAGCCGTCAGCGTGTAGACGGAATCGTTCTCGACGAGGTAGTGGCCGTCGTTGTGCATACGGATGGCGGAAACGCTTGAGTTAAAATTTCCGCTTATACCGGCCTTCGTCTTTTGTGATAGTTGTAAATCCAGTCCAGCTAAAGCGTTGTGACTGTTTTGCGCAGCGGTTGCCCTCGACATAAATTCCGATGCGGCATACCCACCGAGCATCGGCTCCAACTCGCTGCCGATAGCGTAAAAGTAATTTGATGACCGGTCGCGGGAAAATGTGTACGATCCATAAAGTGTTGTTTTGTCTTTCACACGATTGAGGTTGATACCAATCATTGCTTTTTCTTTATACCCTGCTCCGCCCGAAAGGACAATGGAGCCTGTCGTACCCAATTTGGATGGCTTGCGTGTTACAATATTGATCAGGCCCGCGCTTCCTTCAGCATCAAAACCGGAAGGCGGCGTAGTGAGCAGTTCAATCTTGACAATATCGTTTGCGCTCATACCCTGAAGAAACGATACCAACTGTTCTACTGGCATGCGTATCAATTTATTATTGAGCATCACCATGACGCCGTTTTTTCCATTCAGCTCCATCGTGTTGTTTTGCAGATCTATTTTCACTCCGGGAGATCGTTCAAGAAGTTGTAACGCTGTGCTGCCTTTTGTCATGACGCTATTCTCTACATTGATGACAACACCATCCGTACGATTTTCAATTAGTTGCCTTTTAGCGTTCACCTGTACTTCGCCTAGTTGCTGGGTGTCAGGATGGAGAACCTGTACTCCGAGGTTCACGTTGATATTTGCGCTGACGTTTCCGTTATCATCGGTCCAGGTGAGGACCGATGATGTCCAGGTTTTGTAGCCAACACTGCTAATCCGTTGAACGAAGGTGCCGGCACGAACCCCTTCGACGCGATATGACCCGTCGGCGGCGGTCATCGCGCCTCCGGCCATCGCACTATCAGCAGCAATCAGTAACACCACGGTTGCAAAAGGAACTGGACTTCCGCTTTCGTCTGTCACCTTACCAGACACTTGTGCAGATGCAACCTGTACAGCAAGTATCAATAAAAAAGTTGTGTAGATTCTCATCGTCATTTAGCGTCTACACGGTCATAAAATTCCTTTTGAAGGGCAAGGGTCTTACGGTCCTCTTTGATCACTTTCAGCACCTGGGCCAGTGAAGACACGACGTGCTCGACGGTGAGTTTGCCAAGTTCTTTCGATGCCTTGGATCCATCTCCATCATAATGATTAGGGTATCCAGCATACCATCCAATGGGTGTATACACGTTCTTCAGGGAAAGCCTGTTAAGCCGTTGTCCTGATTCATTTTTGGCTCTGTCAAGTTTAACCAGATCGGGTCTGGGATAAAGGATGTCTGAAGTTTCAATACTCCCGGCATGATCCCCGTTGCGTAGATCGGTCGTTGTGAGTTTTGCCACTTGTTGTACAAACTCCGGATCAGCTTCTCTTTCTTCAAACAGGAAAACAGCATAGTCCCTGCGCTTTTCGAGTCTGGTTTGCATAAAGAAATGCAAGAACTCCGGGTTGCCTCCATGGCCGTTCACAATCAGTATCTTTTTGAAACCATTCCGCGCTATCTCATCACACGTTGCTTCGAGCAGATCCCACATCACTCTTGCGGGCAAGGCAAACGCGCCGGGTTGATGCTTCGCTTCATTGATCTGACCATAGAAGTAGTCCGGGAACACCACGGCATACTCTGCTTTAGTGGCGCGAAGTGCATATTCTCTTACGCGAATCAAATCTGTTCCGATCGGTGCATGAGGTCCATGTTTTTCCAGTACGCCGATTGGCAGTATGCACGTCGAGTCGGAGTCTATTAATGCTTTTGCCCAATCGCTTGCAACGAGTTCGTCCCAGCGGGTCGGCAGGTTTTGGCCCGTCAGATTCTCAGTTAATCCAATAAATAGTCCGGTTATAAATAAGAGTTGTTTCATAATGTTTTCTTCCAAGAAACGGCTGGTGGGGTGACGAAAAGGTCGCGTGGGATGATCTGTAGGAAGGATTTGACCAATGGAGTGGTTGGATAGAGAATTCGACAACCGGTTGTGATCGGATGTCTCTTTTTGCCGTTATCTCATCAAATGGTGCTGTTGGTCAATTATGACCCGCCGTTGGTGGACCGGTGGCCAGGAAATGCAAATTGCGAGTTACTTTGGGAACGGATCGACCCTTTGACATAAGGATTTCTGAAATTAAAGCGATGACGTATCAAACATTAATCAATAGTAAATTCTATCGCTGGAAGCTTTATCATGTTCCCTTCTGGTGTATTTATCATTACCTGTGGGTGTCGGTAACGTTCGCTAATCCAATCAAAGCAGCCAGTAATATTTTATACGCCCCTTACAGCATTAAGTATATTTTTTACGTGGTATTCGAATGTTTGGCCGTGTACTTTAATCTTTATTTTCTCATGCCGCGCTTTTTGGAGAAGCGCAGGTTTGGAATCTATTTTTCGTTGCTCGCCTCGACGGTTGTCGTGACAGCAGTGTGCATCGTGGGAGGCTACTATTTTGGCTCCTTCGTCACCGGTAGGGGCCTTGGGGATCTCTATGGCAATGGGGCAAATTGTTTTTATTACTTCATGGGTTATGCCTTACCTTCAGCTTTTGCGAGTATGACACTTGCAATGACTATTAAATTAACAAAAAACTGGTTTCATGCGGAACGTGTCCATCAGCAATTGAAGCAGGATAAGCTGGAATCAGAATTGAAGCTACTCAAGCAACAGTTCAATCCGCATTTTCTCTTTAACAGCATCAATTCAATATTTTTTCTTATCCATAAAAATCCAAGTAAGGCCTCTGCATCTCTTGCTAAGTTTTCAGAATTGTTGAGACATCAGCTTTACGAATGCAACGACCATTTAATACCGCTTTCAAAAGAACTGAGCTACCTGAACAATTACATCGAACTGGAAAAACTACGACACGGTTCCCGCATTCAAGTGTCTGTGGAAATTGAAGATTCAATGACCGGCCATCTCGCAGTAGCTCCATTTGTGCTGATGACGTTTGTTGAGAATGCATTCAAGCATGTTTCGATGAATTCGCAAGGTGACGAATGGATCTCGGTCACGATGCGCGTGATCGATACGAAACTTAACCTGGCCGTGAGTAACAGCAAGGCAAAAAACGAAGGCAATGGATTTCCCCGGAATGGCGGTATTGGTCTTGTTAATGTAAGGCGTAGGCTCGACCTCGTTTATGAAAACTGCTACAACCTCAAAATCGATGATCAAACCAGTAGGTTTGATGTTACACTCGACCTGAAATTAAGTGAAATGGCTTACGGAGAATTTAACGACTCTAATCTTCAACCCGCTTAGTATATGATTAATTGTGCTATTGTAGACGACGAACGCCTCGCCCAGGAAGGAATGGCCGACTATGTGGGTCAAGTTGAATTTTTGAATTTGGTGGGTTTCAGTGAAAATCCGGTTCAATTAATTTCATTACTCGATAAGCAGCCGATCGATTTGATTTTTCTTGATATCCATATGCCTAAAATGAGCGGCATCGATTTTTTGAAAGCGACTTCAAACCCACCCATGGTGATCATCACCACGGCTTTCCCCAACTTCGCATTGGAAAGTTTTCAACTAAACGTCCTGGATTACATGGTGAAGCCAATCACGTTTGAAAGGTTTATGTCATCCGCTTATAAGGCGAGAGATTATTTTAAACTCCTGGTTGATGCAAAGTCAGACCGTTCTGCTGCCACTGACAAGGAAGGATATTTCTTTATTAAGTGCGGGAATAAATTTGAGAAAATAGTGTACGATGAGATTCTCTTCATCGAAGGATTACAAAACTATGTCGTGATTCATACAACGAAAGGGCGATATACAACCTTATTAACACTCAAGAATTTAGAGGAGAGACTTGATGCCAATATGTTTGTTCGTACGCACAAGTCATTCATCGTGTCGCTAAACAAGATAGATGGACTTGAGGGTCATGAGTTATTCATAAAAAACGGTCGGGTTCCCATCGGTCGAAATCATCGTGAGATGATCATTCAGAAGGTACTTGGAAACAAGTTGATTACGAGGGAACAAAAGGACAGGTAAGCTTCCGAGCGTTGCTGAATTCAGAGGATATGGGTTGCAGGCTGACGAATATGAGGTCATGCTTACAAAGAGATCCATCCCTCTGCCGGACGTATAACGTGGGTGTACGTAGCGGTTCAGCAGGGACATGAATCAATAGCTCTTAAAGACGCTTAAGTAAAAGCAACTCGATTTAACCATCTTATTGTCATCTCTTTTACTTCAACTTATACGCGCAAAGTGAGTTGCTCATCATTTGTGGGATGTACAAGGTTTTTGTTTTCGGATCATAGCCCAGGTCTGCGGCGTTGATTTTTTGTGTCCGGGTGTCCAGGAGGCTTTGTTTGGAACCGTCTGATTTGACGTAGTATATGGTACCTTCCCAACCCGTGACGAGGAATTCATTTGGTGCTACCATTTCAATTCCATCAAGTCCGCCTTCGAGACCTTCTGCTATTGTTGTCAGTTTTTTATTTGCGTCGGATTTGTGGATGGTGGTCCCTGCAAGAATGTACAGGTCGGTGCCGAGAGCAAGAAGGCCATTTATATTGTTCATGTTTTCCATAAACAAAGAAGGTTTGCCATTTTCAATCTTATGCACTTTGCCTGTCTTTGAGTCGCTCACATACACCACACCTTTCTGATCAACTGTGATATCATTTAGCATTTGCGACCCGTCAACAGGAATGCGGCTCAGAATTTTTCCAGAAGTAATATCAATAACAACAACAGCACTATTTTCAGCGGCGAAAAGCTTATCCTTGTACTGGCCAAGACCTTTCGTCGCAGTCAGTCCGGTCACCCAGTCATTTTTGATAATCTTGCCGTCAAGTCCGACTTTACTGATCGAACCTGTTCCTTGTGAATCAAACGGGCCAATGTTTGACACGTAAAGGATTTTAGCTTTCGTATCAAGCAGGGCAGACTCGGGGTGATTGAGCGTTGAGTCGCTTAACCATAGTTTCTCCAAAGAATGTTGAGCGAATACCTGACAAGAGGCAAGGAAAGCAAACAGGAAAGCAGATGTGGTTTTCATGTATTGGGTCTTTGTTGATGCCAAGTTAGTTAATGATTTGGAGAGGTGTTGTAGTGATCCGCATGCGCACGGTTTTTTGAACCGCTGAGTTTGCCTCTTTCTGCAACAAACTCTTCTTTAATCCATCATCCATGTATGTAGAGATCATTGCAATGGTACCCTTCTGCATTTTATTTTAGGATCAAAGTGACTCAAGCCTCTGTCATGAAAATCAGGTCGTCGACATCATCGTCAATTAATACAGTCGTCTTCACGCTCGGTCGGCTATTTACTCTAATAATTGATTTTATCCTCAAAATAAGAAGGATAATCACAATGAACCAAATCCTAGGTTGACAGCAATTGTGTTCGAATGGCCAATTAAAAAACGAAGCTACTTGTGAAAAGTGGCATTCGAGGTTTCTACAGGAACACAATGGTTTTTTTCATTTTTCTTTACTTTTCTGCGGCGCATAGGTTATCGCGAAACTGTTCTGATACTGTCCGTCCAGGGTTTTGTTCGAAAAATTTAAGTACTTGTACGTGATTTGTATTCCACTGTAAAACAGGCCAGCCTTGAACTCGGACATCCAAAAGCCCTTCTCAATTCCTAATGAGTTTTCAAATGTTCCTGAACCAGATACGTGTCTTATATTGTATTGCGCGAAGATGCCAAATGCCTGCGTTGCCTTGTCCCCGATAAAATCTGGCACAGGAATGTATACGGTATTTTCAATCCCATAAGAACCCCAAAGGCTGGTCTTATTCTCAGGAGTTTCAGTTCCGGCCGCATCAAACTGCCCTGAGAATGTTCCAACAAGCTCGTTGTCAAATTTTATCCAATCCGTCCACAGTTTGCTGACATCTATCAAGGGATACTGTGCCTTTAAGCCCAACAGCCCGCCGCCAGCAACGACATTTGCAAGGGTACTGTTTGACAGGTTTTCTTGATAGTTCTCATTTACCAACGCCTGGATCTGTTCGGGCGTCTTGCCTTCAAGTTCACCGTCTTCTATCTTCACTTCCTTCGCCTTAGTAATTGCCGTAGAGAGACTAGTGCGGAACGGTCCTAAGTAGCCCGCCACAAGTTCGCTGGACAATGCTCCGTAATCATCGTTGAACGCCAAAAATTGGCTTCTTAAGAAAGTCAAGAATTGATCATTCTTTAATTCATTGTAATACAGCTGAGCTATGCGAGCGTTTCGCGCTGGAAGAAATTTAACGGTTTTCGTATCCCATCGATCATAGGCGATACGATATTCGCTGTTTCCCATAGTGCGGAATTGAAAAACAATGTCAGGCAAACGCGCCTTCAGCTCTCTAAGTTCTTCATCAATTTCCGCATCGGTCTTATTTTGATTGGTGAGGCGGTAAATGTCATTGTCATAGGCAATTTTGATTTTTTTTATGCCTGCATTCTGAGCAGCCCTTATACCCCTAATGCGTCTTGAAACAGAGAGTTTTGCCTGTCTCACTGCGAGGTAGTTTTCCCTCATCGTTGCAAAGAATTTGTCCAATTCGGAACCTGTTATGTCGGCCGGATCTGATTTCGGGACAACATTATCAACAAATTTTTCTCCAACCTCAGTCATGTTTTTAGCACCTTCTACTGCCGCCTTTTTTGCATCGATCTCAACCTGACTAAGAGTTCCTTGCCCTGGGCATACATCACACATCATCGTTAAAGCAACCGCTAACATGATTGCAACATGATAGTCATAGAACCGAGGATAGGAATTATTATAAACCGCTTTAGTACACATATGCGAGGGGTCTTATTCTAGTGGCCGTCAGTACTTGCCGACCTATTGCGTAACTCGCGATATAGGTCATTGCATTCATATATGGTCTTCAACGTGATGTTTTTCAAGTTGAAAAAAGGTATTCTTCGTTGAAGGAAGATACACCATATTCACTAACGCAAGAGGATAGAGTAGTACAATTGTACTATTACAGACGCCTTCAATTTTCTTCAGAATACCAGCGGCGGGGCGAATACGCAAAGGTAAGACTGCCCCACCAATGAAATGGTTTGCCCTCCCCAAACTCCCGACTTCGTCCAGTAATCGCGAACCTCAAAAGATACTGATCAGCTACTAGTAGATTAAAGCCTGATGCGAATTCAAAAAGAATGCGTTTGACTTGACTATGACTAATGGTATAAGTAGAATGATCATTAAACAAAAGCCCTTCTAGAGTAGCGTTATACCCTGCCAATCTTATTTGGGGCTCAAGAAACATGTTAAACCGAAACTTTGTGCCTCCTAGAGGAGCTATGGTTGGCATCACTGTTGCCACGTTTAAGAGTGGACTCGGATGAATATTGAAGAGGTTTAACCTGATTCCACCTTGAAGGTTCATCATATAGGTTCCAATATCAGCCTCTGCCACTGCGGCTGCTTCGAGCATCACAAATCCATCGCCCCTACTCGCTGTATGAAACACTGATTGCTGAAATCGGGTGTTATAGTTAATAGCGAAACTTCTCGAATATCCAATTTGATTGTCCCACCCTTTAGGAATTGGTCGGTCGGTCCCAAACCAATGTTTTCGATGAATATATGCTTGGGCATTACCGGGTCCGCGAGTCCCCATAAACCCGATAAAGACATCTGATTGGAAAAGGCGTGAATGCTCTAAATCATAAGAGTCGTTTCCAAAATCGAGGAAGGCAAAACTTGCGTACGGTCGATCTCCAACGACGATTGCTTCGCTTTCGAGGTCTTGCGGCGTATAGGCTGTAGCGCCTATGGCGAGCCGTTGAATGTTTGTAGACCCGTCAAACTTGATGAAAGGGAATTTTGCAGGATACCACTCTGGTGTTGACACCTCTACCTTTGCCGCGCCAGTATAGTTTTCATCTCTATTGTACGGAGCAAGAAAATCGTTTTCAACAGTCGCGGTTAATTGAAATGCCGCACGGCCTTGTGCATAGACTTCCCTGAAGCAAGCAAAAGCAATTAAAGCAACAGGCACAACCTTGGACAATGCATTCATTTAGGCACGGCTAGTTCGTTCTGACCTTAATTAAAAATACAATCAATCACGTAGAATTACGAAACAGAAAAAATGAATTTATGCCAATTCTGATCAATCCAAAGTTCACGCTCCCCTTGCTTTAGTCGCATACTTGAAGCTTTACCGAGAGACATAAAGAACTCGGGTATCACAATTTATGAGTGACAAGAACCGACGATCGCCTACCGGTGGCACACTCAAACGAATGGTGACCTATTTGACCATTTTCACACTACAGAGTTGATCATTGACAAGAATCAAGCAAGGGCAGCACTTGCATTACCGAGAAATAACAAACTAAGATACCTGGGCGAGTTTTCAATTCCGGGTAATTTCGAATTACTAGAGGGCGAGGGTGTTGCAAACTACGGCCATGCCGAAGGAGCAATCAAATATTTCTATTTGGTAGACGCCAAGTATCTTTCTGAACTCCTCTTCAATTGATTCACGCGTCTGGACAATTTCCGAAATAACTCTATCTCGTTGTTCCATCCAACGCCTTAGAGGCGACAGCTCTTCTCTTTCACGGTGCCCAGTCTTATTTCATGATCTGTATAAACTTTGCACGTGGCTAAAATCTGAAGCCCTATTTACCAAATCTGCAAGCTCGCTAGGGCCTTGAATGATTGCTTAGTTAAGGCCAAAGTGCCTGCTCCAAATTTGAATGCCTTAAAAGGGGTCAAATTTGGCCGATTTGATCGGCTTAGGTATTCAATCGATAAATTCTAGAAGCTGTCAAAGTTCGAACATAAAAAAAGCAGTTACTCTCTGTAACTGCCTGATTATCAATGTGGGAGCTGAGGGGTTCGAACCCCCGACCCTCTGCTTGTAAGGCAGATGCTCTGAACCAGCTGAGCTAAGCTCCCTAAATCCTCCAAAATCCCGCCTGGAATTCTTTGGGAGTGCAAATGTAAACCAGATTTCAATATCTGCAAATATTGAAATCTGGATATTTGCCCCTGACTACCAGGGTAGCGAAAATCCACCCTGAATCAGCCAATTCCGACTACTCTAGGCATCCTTCAGCTGGTCAAAATCCAATTTTTTCATCTTTAAAATCGCGTTCATTACCCGTTGCGCCCTCGCTGGTTCTGTCATCCATTCACCCAATTTCGAAGGCACGATTTGCCACGAGTAGCCGAACTTGTCGCGTACCCAGCCGCACTGATCCTCCTGCCCACCCTCGCCGCTCAGCGCGTCCCAATAATGATCGATCTCTTTCTGCGTGTCGCATCCTATCACGAATGACGTCGCATGTGTGGGCTTGTGCTGCGGACCACCGTTGAGAGCCATGAACTTACCTCCGTTCAATTCGAACATCACGACAACGGGATTCTCACTGAGGATTTTTGAATTCTTAAAGACAGAACAATAGAAGTCTGCGGCCGTCTTGGCTTGACCATCAAACCAAAGACAGGGATATACGGGTTGTGCCATAATGTATTGTGTTGCTGTTTTTTTACTATACAAGATTAGCGAAAGCGCCTGTTTAGACGCGGTCAGATACAGCCAAAAACGGGGGTCAATTGCGACAAAGGAGGAGAGAGCCAATAATTATAAGTTCCACCGCCCGATCAATACTGAAGGCGTCAATACCCTGACGAGCTGTGCCCGCGACGATTAACCTGGAATTCATACCACGGTGTAAGGCGTTCTGAAAAATAAGAATGTTCACAATTTTCACCAATCGGCCTAGCCAGGTCGTTGCCTTTGCACGTCCGGGTGTAACACCTATCTTGCCATGCGCTGCCATGATCACTTTTCACATCACCGAAAAAGCGAAGCCCTTCGCACCGGAGATCCGGTACACGCTGACGCTGTGGGCAATCAATCAATCGCAGGAAATAGCTTTCTCTGCCAGTCCTGCGGGCGCCTTCTCCGTCGGCACTGAACCCGCTGCTGACCTTCGTGTTTCACAACACTTTACCGGCACTGCCGCACCTTGCAGAATGCATCCGTTCGTTCAGGTTGATGGCGCCGGAACCGACCTATTTGACCCCGTCTCGATCGACCCGCTGGCCAGTGCGTTCCAGATGGTAAACAGTCTGCAGGAATACGATGCACCCGAATACGATGAGCTGAATCGCTATCAATACAAGACCAGTTTTCAGAAGCGGCTGAACCTCGTAAACAACAATCTCGTGCAGCAGTGCTTCGACATCATTAGCAAGACGCTCCGACTGCCCATAAAGAGCGCTCCAACTCGCTTCTTCCTGTCGCATGACATCGATATCGTATACGGCGCTATTGTCGAAGACGGCTACAACGTTATCCGTAAAGGTCGCTTTGACCTTTTCCTGAAGATGTTGTTCCATGTGGCCATCGCCCGCCCGGACTGGCTCAACATGGATCAAATCACAGCGCTCGAAAGCGCGCATGATTGCAAATCCATCTTCTTCTGGATTGTAAACAAGGGGCGCATCAATAGCCGGGAGGAGAACGCCGATTACCGCTTTTTGTCAAAGCCGATACAACACCAATTCAACACCGTGGCCGCGCAGGGTTTTGAAAATGGATTACACAAAAGTCTGAGTGGTGATTCGTTTAGGGAAGAGTTTGCCAAATATGGAAATGTCCCATATGCCAACCGTTATCACTTCCTGAAGTTTCAATTGCCGGGTGCCTGGCACGACATCGAATCGGCCGGACTCAAGCTGGATGCAAGTCTCGGATTCTCGGCGGAAATGGGCTTCAGGAACAGCTACGGCCTTCCTTTTAACCCCTTCAACTTCAAGGGGCGGCAAGCCTTCTCCTTCGTGGAGGCACCGCTTCACATCATGGATCGCACTTTCTTTCAATACAAAAAGCATTCGCCCGAGGAGGCGGCGACAGGCATCTTCGACTTTTTCGAAAGGAATCGCTCGAATTGTGTGCTCTCCATCTTGTGGCACAACAATTTCTTCACCAACTATAAGTTCAAGGGCTATCTTACCTTATATAAGCAGATACTTGCCTACATTAGCGACCATAAATTCCGCACGATTTCGGCGCGAGAGATCATCCAACAATACGCGATTAGCCCATGAGCATCGTCATCCGTTTACTGCTACCTCACGAATACACCCTCGCCAACGACTTCTTTAACATCACCTACAAGACAAACCGCTCCCTGAAAGATTTCGAATGGGAGTTCAACCACGGTCCATTCGGCCCGGCGATTTATGCGGTGGCCATCGACGGTGAAGTGACGGACCAGGTGAAAGTGGTGGGCATACAATGTGCCATTCCCATCGGCCTTGTAAATGCCGCCGGTGATCGTGTGCTTACAGCAAAATCGGAAGACACGCTTGTCGACCCCACTTATCGCGGTCAAAAGATCTTCGAGCGCATGTATGAATTGCTCTTCGATGCATGCAAAAAAGCAAACATCAAATACATCTGGGGATTCACTCCGGCGCGCAAGGCCTTTGAACGCATCGGATTCCAGATTCCTTTTCAAGCCCACCAGGCATTGATGGTTATGAATCCACGGAAGGCCTATGCGTACCTGTCAAGGCTCAACCCCCAGAACAAAGGAATCGACAAATTGAAGATTGCGGGGCTCACTTTCCTATCGCGTCTTGCCTCGCGCGTGGTACCCAATCCACCCGATCTGGAACTTCGACGCACGGCCTTCTACGACAAACAGCACACGCTTAAAACCCTCATGCCCAGTGGAAGAATGTATTTCCTGGACATGACTACCGACTATCTCGAATGGCGTCTGAAACGCAACCCGTTTGGCAACAACTATGAAAACTATCAGGTGCTTCAAAACGGAAAGCTGGTAGCCGACGCGCTCATCAACATGCGACTACCACGGCTGGGCTACATCGAGCAGATCATCCTTTGTGAGAATTTGAATGAAACTGACAAGCAGAAAATTATTGCTGCGGTAATCAGGGAGTTGAAATACAAAGTGGACCTGATACGTGTGTTGTGCTTCGATACGAATGAAGCGCTTATCGACCAGGAGCAGTTGTTCAAAAAAAGTGGCTTCATCATCCTGAAGCGCGGGGGATACTTTGTGTGGAAAGAGCTTGAAGACACGGGGCTAAAGCCAAACGATTTGTTCTTGAGCAGGCTGTTTACTCAGGGTAATCAGTGATCACTTCACCTGCACTTTCTTTGCCGTCAGCCTGTACAACAGTATTGCTACACGCTTTGCCTCTTTGGATATAGAATGCGGATCTGCCTTCTCATTCACGGTATGCCCTCCTGTGGTGCGCATACCCACCCCGTCGAGTGCCATGTCCACATAGCCTGACGTGAACGAGATGTCGGCCGCCCCGGCATCGCGCGGTTTTACCGCGGACACTTCCCCAAACCCAAAATCTTTGCTAACCTGATTGAAGTATGCCAATAGCTGCTTGTTCCCCTCCGTCGGGGCCAGCGGCGGATAGCCTTCACCAAAAAAAATTTCCGCCTGTGTCTGCGGGAGGTGCTTACTGACAATGGCTGACATCGCATCCTGGGCCTTCTTCAACTGCTCCGGAGAGATCGCGCGAATATCACCCGTCACGACAACGTCCCTGGACACAATGTTGTCCTTGCCTGTCGCCTTTCCGCCGCTGATATTGTCGTCGTACTCCACCGCCGTACCACCGAGGATAACGCCCGGGTTAAACGTGAGATCCTGCTCCGTCGACAAGGCATCGTAAAATTGATACAATATCCGGCTCGCCTCATAGATCGCTCCTGCTCCAATATCTTTCGTAAACACTTGCGACGAATGTGCCGGCACGCCGGTAACCCGCAGCTCCCAATGGGAAGCGCTCCGGCGGGAGATGTTGGCGTGTTCGAACAATCCATCACCATCTTCAAATCCGATGGCAACGTCGGCCCACTTTGCCGCTTCAATCAAGTCGTGTCTCGCGAGCGCGAGGGGGCGGCCGCTCGATTCTTCGTCACCACTCATTACCACCACGATGTTCATGTCTTTTAGCAGACCTGCCTTGGCCAACGCCTGAAGCGACTGGATCATGATGACGTTACCTCCTTTCATATCGCCTGCACCGGGGCCTTGCGCGGTAGAGTCGTTGATCATGCTGAACTTTTGAAACGGACTGTCGGGCTCGAACACCGTATCGAGATGCCCGATCAGAAGGATTTTCTTGCCGCTTTGGCTGCCCACATGTTCGGCAACAAGGTGTCCGGCGCGTCCAAAGGCCTTTCCGTCCACCCACCGGGTAGTGAACCCCAGCGCCTCGAGCTTCGGTTTGTAAAGTTGTCCGACTTTATAAACCCCTTCAAAGTTCATCGATCCGCTGTTTGTGTTCACGGATTCTTCCCACAGTTTGAGATTGTCGGTGGTGAAATCATCTACGGCCGTCACAATCTTCTTTTCTATTTTCGAGACCTGTGCCTGAACCGAACACGGGGTTCCTAAAATTGTGCTCAGGGTGGCGGGCAATAGCAAGGCTAGCGTTGTTGGGCGAAGCAGTCCGGACATGGTCGCGTTTCAGAGTTTTTATCCGCACGAAATATACACCAATTGAACGCTTGAGACTCCGGTCTATCGATTCCAGGCAATCCTTTTGTTCCACCCGATACCATCCCCGATCCTGCTGCGTTTTGTCGGTGCCGTACTCAGCCTGCCCTGACAGCCACCAATTCCCCAAGCATTTTGGACAGAAATGCCGACCTTTGGCGAGAAGTCTTGAGCCCTGTGAAAATCGGTTTGATATTTGTCTTGTTTTTGTGAACCCTTATTGCGTTTGAAGATTTTTCGCAAAATACTTTTTTACCTGGCCCTTGCCATCGGGGTACTTGTGCTCTCGGTCACCATTTCGGTCTTCCTGTTCAAGGATAGAATTATTAATCAGTTCATCCGGGAGGCCAACAAGCAGCTGAGCACGCCGGTAACCGTTGGCAAGATGGACGTGTCGGTCTGGAAGAACTTTCCAAAGCTTTCCATTGTGATGACCGATGTGTCGATCGAAGATAGCCATCCCGGCACTTATCCTTTGCTTACTGCCCGGGAGCTGGCGTTTGAAATGAACCTCGTTGACGCCTGGAACGGAAATTATATTGTAGAAGGACTCCAAATTACTGACAGCGAAACCAATTTGAAGGTGAATCTGAAGGGTGAGAATAATTACACAATAACCACCTCGGCCGCCGGAAGATCCCAGGGGTCGGTAAAGTTCGCCCTGCACAACGTGCAATTGATCAACACGGTAGTACACTACAACGACCAGGCGCACAATCAACAGCACACCTATACGAGCAGGAAACTGCAGGCGTCTATCGAAACCGACCATGACGTATATGACATTGAGGCCGACGGGGACCTGACCACGACAAAGCTTTCGATAGATGGAAAGTCCTACCTCGCCGGTAAGTCGTTTCAGATTGAAAGCGATCTGGTGTACGACGACCTCAAGAAGGTGCTGACCATCCATCCAAGCTTGCTCGTGCTACACGAAGCTTCCTTCAATGTATCGGGGAATTACTCGTGGAAGACGAAGAACGAGATCGATATCCGGGTTGATGGAAAAGACACGGATATTCAAACCCTGGTGTCATTCCTTCCGGAGTCGACCGCCGGAAGCCTTGCCCAATACCGTAGCGATGGGGATGTTTACTTCAATGGCCGGTTGCAGGGCGTGATTGGAAAGAACGCTAACCCTTCGCTGAATATCGAATTCGGATGCACGAAGGCAACGTTATACCATCCTACCTATAAGTCACGTATAGAAGACGCCCGGCTTGAAGGCTCGTTCAAAACGAATGACGTCATGAACACCTCGATCGCACGTTTGTCGTTGAAGAACATCAGCGGAAAGCTGAACGGTGAGCCTTTCTCGGGAAATCTCACTATTCATGATTTCACTAGCCCTGACGTTGTGTGTAATTTCAAGGGTCGTGTGGATGCGGCCGCATTACTCGGCTTCTATCCTAGCGAACATGTCAGGTCCGCATCAGGGTCGTTGCTTGCCAATGTGTCGTTCAATGGGAAGATCGATTTGCTGAAGAAAAAATCAACCGCGCAGAAAGTGACTACGCAGGGAACCATCGATTTGCAAAGCATTGCGTTCAACTTTGGCAAAGACAATGTCCGGATCGATGGGTTGAATGGAAATCTTCAGTTCAGCAACAATGACCTGGCTTTGAGTAACGTCTCCGGGCGCCTGGGCAACAGCGACTTCACCCTTAATGGTTTCTTTAAGAACATCATCACTTTCCTGCTTTTCGAGAATCAGCCGATCGGAATCGAAACGGACCTTAAGTCAAGATTCCTGGACGTCGATCAGCTCTTCGCCATCGGCTTTGGAAATTCGAGTGGTGGTAGCGCCCAGGAATATGCGTTCAGCATTTCGAAAAACATCAATTTGAATTTCAACTGCGATGTGCAATCACTGCGTTACAAGCGTTTCCACGCGAGCAATCTGAAAGGCGACTTGCTTGTAAAAAATGAGATGGCAGTTTCGCGCAATATCACCTTTCATTCGATGGGTGGAGATATGACCTTCTCGGGCATCGTTGATTCACACAACAAAAAGGCCATCGACGTGGTCAGCACGTCCCGCCTCAATGGAATTTACATCGACAGCCTCTTCTATGTATTTGAGAATTTCAAACAGGACTTCATACAAGACAAGCACTTGAAGGGACAGGCCACGGCAGACGTGAGCCTTGAGATGACGCTGAATCCGAACCTAAAACTTTTCCAGGAAACCCTAACGGGCGATATTACTACATCGATCAAGAACGGCGAGCTTAACAACTTCGAGCCTATGAAGAAGCTCAATCGGTTCCTGAACGACGAAGGGTTGAGTCATATGCGTTTTTCAGAATTGAAGAATGATATTCACATCGAAAACAAGACGGTTTACATTCCCCAGATGGAAGTCCGGACCAATGTCACCTCGCTGCGTTTGAGCGGAACGCATACGTTCGATCAGCGCATCGACTATCATGTAGTGGCACCGTTGATCAACAACAAAAACGTAAATTACCAGGAGGCGAAGAGCGCGCTGGAAGAGGATGGTGCGGGTCAAACAAAAGTATTTTTTAAGATCACCGGCACTACCGACGATTACCGGGTTTCGTACGATACCGACGCGGTTAAAAAGAAGATTGCCAGTGACCTGAAGAACGAAGTGAAAGAACTGAAGGAGGCTTTCAAAAACAAAGGCACCAAACAGAAGAAGGAGCTTGAGCTCGAGAGCGATGAGTACTTTGAGTGGGATGACAACAATCAATGAGATTCTGAGACAATCCTAAGCACGCTTTGTTCCTGAGTGAGTAGGGTCGCCAAGAGGAAATCCCTCTACACCAATCATCAAGAAAGCGCAACACCAGCGCCGTCATTTCGCACCGGCGTACGCATCAGCTCTGAGAACAACTTCAGGGAATTCAACCTGGCCTCCTGATCGTAAACATTAGTCGTGATCATAAGCTCATTGATGCCCGTTTGCCGAACAAAGGAATCAATGTGAGTTTTAACCCGCTCCTGGCTTCCCGCAAAAGAACAGGCAAGCATGCCGAGAACCGCCTGTCTGGTCAGGTCATCCCACATCAAATCCATATCGGCCACCGGCGGCGGAAGGGGTTGGCGTTTACCGGTGATTACCCCCATGAACATTTGGAGCACCGACGTGAACAGGTAGTTGGCTTCTTCGTCGGTATCGGCGACAACCACATTTGCTGCAGCCATCATGTAGGGCTTATTGAGCACAGAAGAGGGCCTGAAAGTTTTCCTGTAAAGGTCAAGTGCGTGAAAAAGGTGTGTCGGAGCGAAGTGGCTCGCGAACGCATAAGGCAGTCCCAGCTCTCCGGCCAGCCTGGCGCTATCCGGACTCGAGCCCAACACCCAGATGGGAATGTCAAGCCCTTCGCCGGGAATGGCACGCACGGAACTTGAGGCATTCTCCTTCGAAAAATAAGTTTGAAGCTTGCGTATGTCGTCCGGAAATTCCTCCACGCGTGATTGCTGACGGCCTATCGCGCGGGCAGTAAGCTGGTCGGTACCCGGCGCCCGGCCGAGACCGAGATCAATTCGGTCCGGATATAGCGTCGCGAGCGTTCCGAACTGTTCAGCAATGATGTACGGCGAGTGATTCGGCAGCATAATGCCGCCGGAGCCCACGCGAATCGTTTGGGTGCCTTGTGCAATGTAACCAATCAACACAGACGTAGCCGCGCTGCCTACGCCGACGCTGTTGTGGTGTTCGGCCAGCCAATAACGATTGAATCCCCATCGTTCGGCCGCTTGTGCCGCATGAAGACTGTGATGAAAGGCGTCGGCAATGGTTCTTCCCTCTGCAATGATGGCAAGGTCTAGTATAGAGAATGGAATGCTGGCGTTTGACATGTTCTTATCGGGTAAAGTACCAGCCGTTAGAACAGGTGTTACTTCAACAAGGTTCCGCGATATAAAAATCGGCGCTTTGAAAGAAGAGTCAAAAAAAAGGAGGCCATTGCCTAAAAGCAACGGCCTCCCTAGAGTACGATCAACTAATCTTTGAACTGGGATTGTCTTACAGGACAACAGCCGTTGAAGATTATTTCAATCCGTACAGTTCCACGTGTGCCTTATCTTCCTTCTGATTAGGCAGGGTCTTGTAGGTAAATTTTACCTGCTTGATGTCCGGAGATCCACCCTTCAGGTCGATCTGACGCGTTTCTGAGCCAGCCTTCAATTCGCTCTTCACGTGAATGTCCTGCGTTTCTCCATTCTCGAAAATAACGGTTACGTCTTCGATGTTGATGGGTGCATCGGTCACTTTAAGAAGAATAGATTTGAACTTGTCGTTGCCAAGAACTGCGATGGATTGGTCCTCCATTTTGAAATCTGCCTTCACTTCGCCGATCTTGTGCCAACCGGGTTTGCTACTCAGCATGACGCTAGGCGTCTGAGCCTGCGCAAAGTTTACAATTGCTGCGACAAGCACAGCCAATACGATCATTGTCTTTTTCATATAGGTTCTATGTATTAAAACTGTCGTCACACGTTTAAAAAGCGTGCCACGCTAATAGGTCACCCTATTCATGAAAAAAGCCCCTGTGCTGCTATTCCCGAGCGGACCTTATTCTACATCCCTTGCACAACGAAGGAACATCCTCCACAGATCCTGGGTGCGTTTCAGCCGTTGCACCGTTGTGATTGCACGTGACGCGGTGGGCCTTCTGCCGGAGCCCAAGGGGAGATGTCACCGGACATCCCCTCATTTCGGTACGCGGCCCAACATGCGATCCGTGCCCGGGAGTTTTCTGTCAAGTCATGCCATCTTTACTGGACACGAAAGGATTTTTGGTGCATCTTAGAACCAAATGCACGTGGTGCGTCATCGTTCAGCTATCGTTAAAACTACTCGCCATGATTAAAAACTTCCTCGTGATCGCATTCCGGAGCCTTATCAGGCAGTTCACGTATTCTGTTATCAATATTGTGGGACTAGCCATAGGGTTGGCCTGCAGCGCAGTAATTTTTATGTATGTGTTCGGTGAGTGGAGCTACGACAGACACTATCCTAACGCGGCTCGAATTTACAAAGTAGGTGTGGCCTTCTTTGGGATGGGCGGTTTTGCCATCGGCCCGGAAGCCCTGGGCGAGTCACTGCCGCAGCAGTACGAAGGCGTGGAGGCATTTACACGCGTAAGAAAGGATGCCGCTCTTGCCTTGTCCACTGAAACCCGCGAGTTCATCGAGTTGGCTTATTTCACGGACGAATCCTTCTTTAAGATGTTTCCACGTGAGTTTGTTGCTGGCAATCCGACGGCTGCGTTAAGGAATGATAACAGCCTGGTCATGACCGAAAGCGTAGCCCAAAAGATTTTCGGCACAACGGACGTGCTGGGCAAAACGCTCCTGATCGACAAAGACAAGAAGCCGTTTGCCATCACCGGCGTGGTAACAGACGACTTCCGTCCCTCACAACTGGAGGCGCGCATCTGGCTATCAAACCATGGCAAGCTCACACGCGAGCCGATGTATACGTCGGCAAGCATGTACAATTACGTGATGCTGAAAGACGGCCAGACACAAACTGACCTTGAATCCGCCCTCGACAGAATCCTTGAAAAAGAAGTTTATCCAAATCCTATGGGTGTTCCCGACGCCGCTTCTTTTGAAGACTATAAGAAGCACCCGAACGCCGTTCAGTTTCCTGTCCATTCCTTCCGTGATGTACACTTGAAGTCCAGCTTGCGATATGAGATCTCGCCCGGAGGGAACGAAAAGAACATGTATGCCTTTGGTGCGATCTCGCTATTCGTGCTGTTGCTGGCATCCGTTAACTTCATTAACCTCACCACTGCTCGCGCCTCGCGCAGGGCACGCGAAGTCGGTATTCGAAAGGCCGTTGGTTCGTCTCGCGGTCGACTGATCACACAGTTCCTGTCAGAATCGCTGTTGGTTGCCATCATCTCCATGTTGCTGGCATTGTTCTTTGGAGAAGCATTCCTGCTCGCCTTTCAATTGATGTCTGGCACCAAGCTCGTACCTTCTCTATGGACGACGTGGAACCTGGCTATTCTCGCGACCTCCACGCTCATTATCGGCGTTTGCTCCGGTTTATACCCTGCGTTCTACCTAACAGCATTCAAACCCGCCCTTGTATTGAAGGGAAATCTGACCGCCAGTGGCGGAAGCGGTTTCCGTAACGTGCTTGTGGTGGCCCAATTCACCATTTCTCTTTGCCTGATGATGTGTACCGCGGTGATTGTCCACCAGATGAACTACATGAAGGACAGGGACCTTGGTTTTGATGGACAGAATGTGGTCACTATCGATAATCTTTCCGCCCTTGCGACACATGTGGAAGCGTTCGAAAGTTATTTGTCAAATCTGAGCGGTGTGACCGCAGTAGCCCTGCACTCCGGCGAGCCCGGCAATGAATCCATGAAGATGGTGCAAGCTTATAAATCCAAGGTTATGACTGAGCCCATGTCGCTGAATACCTACTTGATGGACGAACAGATGATTCCATTGATGGGCTTCAAGATTGTTCAGGGAAGAAATTTCAACAAACATCTGGCTTCTGATACGGCGGCTGTTATTCTCAATGAAGCAGCCGTAAAAGTGTTGGGCCTTGCCGACCCCATCGATGCTGACTTGGACTTTGGAGGAAAGGTAATCGGCGTCGTTAAAGACTACCATTGGCAATCCTTGCGAGAACAAATCGGACCTTCCGTTTTCATGATGGGCACGAAGAAATATTATCAATTAAGCATGGGTTTAAATACTGCTGCCGGATCCGATGTGCTCGCGCAGGTTACGAAGAAATGGCAAGAGCTGGCGCCGGAGGAATCTTTCAGCTATCACTTCGTTGATGAAAATTTCAATGCTATACTAGAGAAAGAAAGGCTTTTCGGCAGGGCGGTGGGTTTCTTTACTGTGCTGGCCATATTCGTATCATGCCTGGGGTTGTACGGGCTATCTGCCTACACCACTGAGCAGCGCACTAAAGAAATCGGAATCCGCAAGGTGCTGGGTGCATCGGCCACGCACATCGTTATGATGTTGAACAAGCGATTCGCAACGCTCGTAGCGCTGGCCGTCTTAGTAGCAACACCACTTGCGCTATACTTGTCGATGCGGTGGATGGAGGGCTTTGCCTATCGTGCCGATATGCAGGCGAGCCTGTTCGTAGCGGCAATTCTAACTGCGTTTGCTGTGGCGCTGCTTACCGTAAGTTATCATTCCATTAAGGCGTCATTGAGTAATCCGGTGGATGCGCTGAAGTATGAATAAGGCCGCTGTTTATTCCAGGCATGGCCTCCTGGAGGCCGATGCGCCCGTGTGCTTCCGTAACATCAAATCCATCTGCGCAGCGTGGTGCTGTACATGCATGTTCTAATCCAGACCCTCTTTTAAGAATTCAATCAACGGCTGGGCAATTCGCATCGAATCAACTAGTTTCTTCCTGAACGTTTTGCTGTTTGTCTCCTCGTCCGAGAAGGCATGCTCGACCAGGAAGCTCTTCAATCTCAACAGTTCAATCTGCGGATGTTCCTTCGCATATCCCTTGGGTACCGACTTCAATGCGTCACCGGTCCAAAAACCTGCGTAGAGTTTCCTGAACTTCGGCTCCTTCAATATCTTCTGTAGCCGGTCTCCGTTGTAGTCTATCTCTTGACGGATCTTGCTTAGCGTTTCTGCCTGTGGCATATACAAACCCGCTGCCACAAAACTCTTACCTCCCGGTTCGAGTTGAAAATAATAGCCTGGAGTTCCCATCGTCTTTCCGCCGGCAGAAATTGCCGCACTCACATTGGTCTTGTAAGGCGTTTTGTCTTTGCTAAACCGAACATCGCGGTAGATACGGTATGTTAACCGCTTGGGATCAAGACCGGCCAGGCTGGGATCAAAGGCTGTCATGTCCGTCAATACGTCGCCTACAAATACTTCAAATTCTCCTTTCAATTGCAAGTAGTTGTCCTTGTGCTTGTCGAACCATTCGCGGTTGTTGTTTCGGGCGAGTGCCTTCAAGAACTTCAGGATATTGTCAACATTCATGATTGCAGGACAATTTTTGGTTTTAGGTTAACCCCAAGCCGGGCACCTGTGCTTTTCATTCTAAATAAACTCCACCACCGTTTCCAGTCCAATACCTCTCGATGCCTTAACCAATACTGTTGCATCTTTCAAAGGATGCTGTTTCAGCTCCTCAATAAGCGCGTCCTTCGTTTCGAACAACAATGCATCGGGATACTCTTCTTTTGCTGAACGCATAAGTTTTCCGCAAAGGAGCACACGGTCGAACGATTTCATTTTCAGAAGCTTTCCCACATTTCGATGTTCGAGTTCTGCCTCGTCTTCCAGTTCAAACATATCACCCAATATCAATGCTTTCAAAGGCGCGTTCATCGCTGCCATGTTTTCGATGGCCGCCTTCATGGAACTTGGATTTGCATTGTAGGCATCCAAAATGATTGTATTTCCGCCCTTCCTCAGGAGTTGTGACCGCATATTGCCTGGTTCGTAACCGCGCACCGCTTCATTGGCGCGCACGGCGTCCACGTCGAAGTACTTTCCTACGCATAAGGCGGCCGCGATGTTTTCAAAGTTGTAAGTACCCACCAGGTTGGTCTGCACGTCCTCGCCATTCTCGGCCTTCACTTTAATGAATGGATCGGCGCCCAGGAGCGTGCAATGATAATGGTCACCCGCAGCGGGGTAGAACACCGGATCCTGGAAACGCTTGGCCATGTTGGCAAGAATTTCATTCTGAGAGTTGATAAACACCGTACCATTGTTGGTAATGAGGTGCTGGTACAGTTCGGACTTGGCACGAACGATGTTCTCGAAGCCACCGAATGTTCCAATGTGCGCCTTGCCGATGTTCGTAATCAAGCCATGTGTGGGATTGGCCACCGAGCACAGCAGTGCGATCTCACCCAGGTGATTGGCACCCATTTCCACCACGGCAATTTCTATAGTTTTATCAATGGCCAGGATCGTTAACGGAACACCGATGTGGTTGTTCAGGTTGCCCTTCGTCGCATAAGTCTTGTATTGCGCACTGAGAACCGCGTTAACCAGTTCCTTGCTGGTAGTCTTACCGTTGGAGCCCGTAAGACCGATTACGGGAATTGCAAGCTGATTGCGGTGGTGTCTCGCAAGTTGCTGCAACGCAACCAGGGTATCTTCAACGAATACGCACTGGTCGTTTACCACGTATCGTTCCTCGTCCACAACGACGCAGGCAGCGCCTTTGTCCAACGCCTGTTGCGCGAATTCATTCGCATTAAATTTGTCGCCCTTCAGCGCAAAGAACATCGACCCCGGAGCAATCTTCCGGGTGTCGGTAGATATTCCTGCCGATCGAACGAAGTGACTGTACAACTTGTCTATTTCCATACCTGTCCATCCCCCGACGCGTTAATAGTTATTGTGCGTCCGGAAAAGTATCTTGCAGGCAAGATAACAGCTCGCTTGCGGCCAACGTTATAGCGAGAGGAAAATTTTGCTAGTGCGGCTTATTCAAATCATTATCATGCTGTTCCCGTTGTGCGTGCACGCGCAGTTCACGTATGTGCTGGAGGAAAACATTCCCGTGAGCGATAAGGAGGGTAATCCGCTAAGTATGCCATGGGCCGGCGGTATAAATGCCGCGCACTACAATACCATGGATCTCGATCTCGATGGCAAAGACGACCTCGTCTTATTCGATCGCATGGCCGACAAGGTAATCACCTTCCTGAATCGCGACAACCATTATGTTCCTGCACCTCAATATGAGTCCTCTTTTCCCACTGAAATCACTAACTGGCTCCTGTTGCGTGATGCAAATTGTGATGGACGCAAAGACATTTTTACCGGTGATAATCTGGGAATCAAAGTCTATATCAATGTCACTACCGGCGCCATGCCTGCATGGAAACAACACATCTTCTCCGCAGGGCCTGGCAACACCGGAAGCACGGTCCTGCTATCAAAAGGTTTTAGTGGCAAAGTAAATGTCCAGCTGCAGTTCGATGACCTGCCTGCATTTGTCGATGCCGACGGAGACGGAGACCTCGATTTATTCAACGTACGATTTGTGGGTAACGGCACCGTTGAATATCACCGTAACTTTGGCATGGAGCGCTATGGCACTTGCGACTCGCTTGATTACGAACGGCAAACCCAGACCTGGGGAGGGGTGACCGAATGCAGCTGTGGTGTATTTGCCTTCAATGGCAACCCCTGTCCACCCGCCACCGGCGGCCGCACTGAACACGCAGGCGGCAAAAGCCTGCTCGCCTTCGATGCAAATGGCGACTCAAAGATCGATCTTCTGTTCTCAGAAGCTACCTGCAACAATCTCTATCTGTTGTCCAATTCGGGGACATTGGACAACCCCAAAATCGCCACATCCTCGTCCTTTCCTCCGGGACATCCGGCCAGTTTTCTAATATTTCCGGCCACCTTCTATGAAGATCTTGACTTTGACGGCGTGAAGGACCTGTTGGCAATGCCCAATATTTTTACGAGGACGTATCTGCAAACGGACCTGGCGCATTCCAATTGGTTCTACAAAAACAACGGTACCGATACTGCTCCAAACTTTATTTTTGAGCAGTCCGACTTTCTCCAATCATCGATGATCGATGTGGGCGACAACGCGGTCCCCGCCTTCATCGACTATGACGGTGACGGCGACTTTGATATGATTGTCAGCCGGCATACCTCTTCCGCCATTGCCGCTTCAATTGCGTTGTACGAGAACGTGGGCACAGCCGAAGCGCCTGCCTTTAAGCTTAAAAATGATGATATGTGGGGGTTCTCTGAGCTTTCGTTTTACAACATAAAGATCCAGTTCGCAGATTTTACGAACGATGCGCGGCTGGACCTCGTATTTACAGCCACTCACCTTCAATCCGGATTCACGCGTCTCTACTTCGTACCCGGCACGGGGGATGGCGTGATCGATGTTGGTGGCCAATCGATCCAACAAACGAACGTAGCCATCGGAATTAATGAAAATGTGTATGTGGGTGACGTAGATCGAAATGGTTTGGCGGACTTGCTCATCGGACGCACGAGCGGAGGCCTCGAATACTGGCGAAGCCGGGCAGACGGAAGTCTGGACTTCGATCTGTTCGACAGCAGTTTCCTGGGACTTGGATCCAGCGTGCTGCGTCAGAACCTCGCCTGTACGATCAGTGATCTGGATGGAGATGGAAAAATGGATCTGGTCCTGGGTGATCAAACCGGCACACTTTCGATAGTCTCAAACTTTCGGGAGGCGGGAGATGCCTCGGGCGCCGTTAGCGAACTTGTATTTAACAAAAACACAGAAACCTATGAGCGGTATAATCTGGGCGGGCGTTTGTGGCCAACAACAGCCAATCTTTTTAACAGTACGCGACCGACCCTCGTAGTGGGCAATGTCCTGGGCGGACTTTCAATACTGCGGAACGACGAAGGTCAGGAACTTCCGTCAGAACCCGTCGTCCATGTTTATCCAAACCCGGTCCGGCGCGTGAGCTTTACCGACAAGGAGTTGACGATCAGGACCGATCGTCCGGCCTTTGTGCAGGCTTTCTCTACCCTGGGTCAGGTAATGACCGAGCCCCAGTACCTGCTGGGAAATGAGGAATATGGTTTCAACGTCGCCTCCCTGGCCGCGGGCGTTTATATTCTTCGTTTCACGATTGAAAACAAGACGGTTACCAGGCGCGTTGTTGTTTACTAGAACTGTCCGTAGTCTCACTGTCTCATCTGCCATTTCGCTTCACTGGTTTTGAGCTTTAAATACATCGGATGTTATAATGACCCGCCTAAACCGACCGTCGATGAAAATGGAAATCCCATAGCAACGAAAAAATGGAAGGCGGGTAAGGTAGCTGAAAAGATCTTGCTGATCAGGGAGGAGATAAAGCCTTGCGTAGCCAGGCAGGTCTTTCGCAACGGCAGTTTCAGTAAAATTCTATATCATTGGCGATGGCTTACGCATTCATTTTTGATATGGACGGGGTGCTCATCGATAGCAATCCTACTCACAAAATCGCGCTTCAGCAGTTCTGCCGCGAACACGGCTTTGAACTCACTGAACAACAATTAAGGGAAAAGATTTACGGCCGCACCAACCGCGACTGGCTACTGAATCTGTTTGGCAACCTGACTGACGAAACAGTCCGCCGCTACGCCGAAGAGAAGGAGGCCCTTTTCCGCAAATTGTACACTGACATCAGGCCACTCGATGGCCTGCTCACTTTTTTGAAGAAAATGGATGAGATGGCAATACCGCGGGCTATTGCGACTTCCGCGCCGCGGGCGAATGTCGACTTTACCCTGGAGCATACCGGTATCGGTCCGTTCTTTCAGACCATTCTGGATGATTCGTTTGTGAGCAAGGGAAAACCGAACCCCGAAATCTATCTCAAGTCGGCGGCAGCATTAGGTATCGACCCTCGAAATTGCGTTGTTTTCGAGGATTCGTTGTCCGGCGTAAAGGCAGGCAAGGCGGCCGGGTGCAAGGTGGTCGGCCTTACGACAACCCACACAAACGAGGAACTCTCGGAGACAGACTTTAACATTGACAACTTTAATATAGAGGCGAAATCGATCCTGAAACGCCTTTTTTGATGAATGTGAGGCAATTATTCAAAATCGCGTTGGAATATTAACGTCGAATTTGCGATATTTGCAGTCCCTTTTCAAAAGGGGTCAATTAAATCAATAGCGGACATGGCACGAGTTTGTCAAATTACGGGAAAGCGGCCTCAGGTGGGAAACAACGTTTCGCACGCTAACAACAAGACTAAGAGGCGGTTCCTTCCCAATCTCCAGAAGAAGCGTTTTTACATTCCTGAAGAAGGAAAATGGGTTACTTTGAAGGTCAGCACGAAGGCGCTGAAGACCATTACAAAGTATGGTATTACGGCGGTGATGAAAGAAGCAAAAGCTAAAGGCCACCTGGTATTATAATAGTAGTAATCTGGTACAATCAAGAAATTAAGGTATCATGGCAAAGAAAGGTAATAGGATTCAGGTGATTATGGAGTGCACGGAGCACAAAACCACGGGCATGCCGGGCATGAGCCGTTACATCACCACAAAGAACCGTAAGAACACTACTGAGCGCCTCGAGCTCAAGAAGTACAACTCGGTTTTGAAGAAGTACACAGTTCACAAGGAAATCAAGTAACATATGGCAAAGAAAGTAGTTGCGTCCCTTAAGAAGACCGACGGAAAAAGCTATGCAAAGGTGATCCGCGCGGTGAAGTCAGAAAAGACTGGTGCCTACACCTTCAAGGAGGAAATTGTGTCCTCTGACCTCGTGAAAGAGGTTTTGGCCAAGAAATAATAAGAATTTTGCGCAAGCAGTTGAAAAGTCCCGTCGTCGGGACTTTTTTTGTTTGGGTTCTACGCTATCGTTTTAACGTCAACGCCTCGACTATGTCTTTTTTAGGAAACCTGTTTTCGTCTGAAAAGAAGGAGTCACTCGATAAAGGACTTCAGAAGACCAAAGAAAGTTTCTTTGGTAAACTGGGCAAAGCCATTGCGGGTAAGGCAACCGTTGATGACGAGGTTCTTGACAACCTCGAAGAAGTGCTCGTCGCCTCCGATGTGGGCGTACCTACGACCCTTAAGATTATTGAGCGGATCCAGGAACGCGTGGCCCGCGACAAATACCTGGGCACGTCGGAGCTGAACAGAATTCTTCGCGAAGAGGTGGCGGCGTTGCTTGCCCAGAACAACGCGGGCGATGTGAAAAACTTTGACATTCCTTCCGGGATAAAACCGTATGTCATCATGGTCGTCGGTGTAAATGGGGTTGGGAAAACAACCACCATCGGAAAACTCTCGGCACAATTCAAGAAGAACGGCAAGTCTGTGCTGCTGGGAGCGGCCGATACTTTTCGCGCGGCAGCGGTCGAACAGCTTAAGCTTTGGGGGCAGCGTGTAGGTGTACCGGTAGTTGCCCGCGGCATGAATACGGATCCTTCGGCTGTAGCCTTCGATGCGGTCAAAGAAGGGTTCGACAAAGGTGTGGATGTGATCATCATCGACACGGCTGGCCGTTTGCACACGAAAGTGAACCTCATGGCGGAGTTGACGAAGATTAAACGCGTTATGCAAAAGGTAATTCCGGATGCGCCCCACGAGGTACTGCTCGTGCTCGACGGCAGCACAGGTCAGAACGCAATGGTGCAGGCACGCGAATTCACTAAGGCAACCGACGTTACGGCCCTCGTGATAACCAAACTCGACGGCACGGCAAAGGGGGGTGTCGTGATCGGCATCTCCGACGAATTCAAGATTCCCGTGAAATACATTGGTGTTGGGGAAAAGGTTGATGATCTCCAGACCTTCAACAAGGCCGAGTTTGTCGACTCACTATTTAAGGGTGGGTAACGGGGGCGTTTTCCGAACGGGTATTCTGATGAAGAGTTGATAGTTGAAGCCCCAATAAGAATCTTTATCCGCGCGGCCGTATCCCGGCACATCACTCGGCAACATCACCGGCGTATCGCCCATTTTCAATGCAAACTTAAGACGGGCCGTGTAGCCCAGCCAGAAGATGCGCCATATCCTAACGCGTAGCCCGGTCGTTAGCTCAACCCAGCCTGCAGGAACATTCTGATTCGCAACGAATTGATCGAGCGTACCCCATACCGGATCATCTGACCTGACGGTCATGCGCTCCGTGAACGTCGATCTTGCGTAACGGAGCCCCAGAAAGAACATGTTACGGTCCGGATCCTTTTTCAGGAAATTAACATCGGCGCCAATGCGCCAGTAATTACCTGTGTTGGAATAGTCGGCCTGTCCTTCTGAATGGAAGTTTCGCTCCCAATGTCCATAGTCAATTGCGAGAAAATAGCGGTAAAAATCCACGTCAGCATTGAATTCCCAGCCATTGAACGTGTCGTCGATTGGCGTCCGGACAAATGAAATCAAATCCGTTCCCACGCGAACACCGGTGGGCATGTAGCTCGGTTTGATTTTGACCGTGTCCTTGTCTTTGTCATCGTCCTGCCCATCCGCGCGAGAAACAAAACAAAGGGTCACTATCGACAGCAACAATATTTCAGGGCGTAATCTCAAGGTTGATTCTTGGTAAATCGTAAATGCTATCTTCCTTTACCGTTACCGTCGCGAAATTGGTCTCCCCAGCGACATTCGTTATTCTATCTATGAAAGTTTGTTCACCACAAAATTCAAATCTCTGCCTGGTGGTGGTTCGGTAAGATACCATCAGGGTTCTTGTCGCTTCATTTGCATATACAAAATCAAACGTGGTTGTGTCCCGTTCCTGAACCAGCGGAAGCAAAATGCTGCTAATTGTGTCGTTTACCGTAAAGAGTGTGCCGCTCAATTCCCGCACCGAAATTGTTTTCACGATTACATCGCTCAGAAAATCCACATACACGAGATTCGTCCGGGGGCACCTGAATAGTTCAAGGTTAGTCGTCGTCGGATTTGTCGGTACGCTATTCAGAATGCGAACTGAATCAAAGTCGGTCGAAGGAACAGCGACGTCAGTGAACACGTGTCTTTCACCACAGTCCTCCGACACAAACTGCACCCGCGCGAGATACGATAGGTTAAGGGCCTTCTCTAACAGAAGTTCTGGGCCAGGAGCGTCTGCAGGGGCATAATAACCGCTGAATAAAAAGCTGGTTTCGCTAGCATAAGGATTCAATGGCAGTCCTATTTCGGTCGTCACAAGCGGCTTCTCCAGAACCTCCCCGGCCCCAGGACTTTGAACCGAGCTCAGGTACACACGGTCAGTGCCACCCCCAATAATTTTGAATACCACTCCTAAATAATTGTTGTTGAGTTGATAACAGTCCGGTTGGTCGAGGCAGGAAACGGCAACTATAGAGAACAAAAAGAACCAGCTTAATCTCTTCATGGTTATCAACGCGGCTGTAAAGATAAGTTAACAGGTCAAAGGCCAAATTCCGGATCGGCCAATTTTTAGTACTTTTGCGGCAGTATCCGGAGAGAAGCCTTGGGGGTAATCGACTGATAAACAGTAAGTAAGGATTGAGGCACCATTTCAACAGCCGGTATGGGCTATGCAAATACCCGACCAGTTAGGCGGAAATGGCCCCTTGGCCACCGGACAGAGCGCAAATGAAAACGAAGGGCAACAAAAACACGAAGGTAAACATCGTCACATTGGGATGTTCCAAGAACCTGGTCGACTCCGAGGTGCTGCTTACCCAGCTGCGCGGAAACGGCATCGACGCCGTTCACGAGTCTGAAACCGACGACGCCAGCATAGTGGTTATCAACACGTGTGGCTTCATTGACAATGCCAAGCAGGAGTCCATCGATACGATCCTTCGGTACGTGGATGCTAAAGAAGAGGGTATCGTGGACAAGTTATATGTTACGGGATGCCTCTCGCAGCGATACAAGGACGACCTGGAGAAGGAGATCCCCGAAGTAGACGCATGGTTTGGTACGCGCGACCTTTCGCGGATGTTGAAGGTGTTCAAGGCAAACTACAAACACGAGTTGGTAGGCGAGCGAATCCTGACCAATCCAAGCCACTTTGCTTATCTGAAGATTTCGGAAGGCTGCGATCGGCCTTGTTCATTTTGCGCGATCCCCCTGATGCGCGGCAATCACATTTCAAAACCCATTGAGGAGTTGGTGAAGGAAGCCAAAAGCCTGGCCAAGAGCGGTGTAAAGGAACTGTTGCTGATCGCGCAGGATTCTACGTATTACGGCCTCGACCTCTATAAAAAGAGAAATCTCGCAGATTTGATGCGACACCTTTCCGATGTTGACGGCATCGAATGGATACGGTTGCACTACGCCTACCCTGCCGGCTTCCCGCTCGAAGTGCTTGACGTAATGGCCGAGCGCAGCAACATTTGCAAATACATCGACATTCCTCTTCAACACGGTTCTACGCAGATGCTCAAGCTAATGCGTCGCGGTATTACGCGTGAAAAGACGGAAGAATTGCTGTCGACGATTCGCGACAGGGTTCCGGGTATCGCCGTCCGCACCACCATGATCGTAGGTCATCCCGGGGAAACGGAAAGGGAATTTGAAGAGCTCGTCGGCTTCGTGGAGCGTTCGCGCTTCGATCGCCTGGGTGTGTTTACCTATTCACACGAAGACAATACACACGCCTATTCGATGGCCGACGATGTTCCCGCAGAAGTGAAACAACAGCGGTTGGAGGATCTGATGGAGATTCAGCAGGACATCTCACAGGAGCTCAACCAGGCCCGGATCGGCAGGACGTTCAAAGTGTTGATCGATCGGAAAGAAGGTGGTGAATATATTGGCCGCACGGAGTTCGATTCTCCCGAGGTCGACAACGAGGTGATCGTACTGGATCGCGACAACTATCTGAGAATCGGCGACTTCCAGCAGGTGCACATCACCGACGCATCGGAATTCGACCTCACCGGCGAAGTGGTAACTACACCTCAGGTATAATACTTCAACCCAAACCGCGAAATTGTCGTTATTCGAAAAATGCTCACCAGTCCTGCCACCAACCCTTGTTGTCAACATGCAGCTAGATAAGGTCTCGCTTGCTGACGCGCACGCCTTCAGCCCCTTCTTCCTTGATTACATTTCCAATAAAGAGACGCTGCAGCCCTTTTACAATCGCTTCCCGCATATCGAAAACTTTCCGGATCAGATAAACGAGAAACTGCCGTCTTTCCCGGCTGGCAATCGTGCCGTGCTCGTGCAAACGCTCAGGGCACAATACGATGGATTCAAAATAGCACCGTTGCTGGACCAGCAAATATCGTCGCTGGCCGATGCCAGGACCTTTACCGTAACCACCGGCCACCAACTGAATATATTCACCGGTCCTCTGTACTTCATATTCAAGATAGTGACGGTGATCAACACTTGTAAGCGTCTGAAGGAGCAATACCCTGCGTACAATTTTGTGCCCGTGTACTGGATGGCCTCTGAGGATCACGACTATGACGAGATAAAGTACTTCCGGTTGAACGGAAAGAAATACGTTTGGGAGACGAATCAAACCGGTGCTGTAGGACGCTTCAGCACGAAGGGCCTGGACAAACTCGCTAATGAAACAGGCGGCGATGGCTCGCTCTTCCGCGAAGCGTATGCAAAGCGCAAGACGCTGGCTGCGGCAACCCGTCACTATGTCAATGAATTGTTCGGCGCCCAGGGATTGGTGGTGATCGATGCCGACGACCGGCAATTCAAGAGGGAGTTTGCTTCCGTGATTCGGGAGGACGTTTTGGAGCAGGTTAACAAGCCGCTGGTTGACAAGTCCAACGAAGGGCTACACGCACTTGGATACAAAACACAGGTTTTCTGTCGGGATATCAACTTCTTCTACCTTCATGAGGGAATCAGGAGCCGACTAGAGTCATCCGGCGATCGATACAACGTAGTCGACACCGACATTTCGTTTTCCCGCCAAGAAATTGAGCAAATGATCGATGAGAAGCCGGAGCGGTTCAGTCCCAATGTCATTTTGCGTCCTTTGTATCAGGAAATGATTCTTCCCAACATCGCGTATGTCGGTGGCCCCGCTGAAGTAATATACTGGCTGCAACTTCAGGACGTGTTTAAACACTTCGGTGTGCCTTTCCCTATGCTGATGCCGCGGAACTTCGGTATGGTGATCGACCACGAGGTTCGACGGAAGTGGGCAAAGACAGGGCTGGAGTTAAAAGATCTCTTCGAAGAAAAGAATATTCTTTCCACCCGTTGGGTACTTGCTCATACCCCGCACGATCTCTCTGTTGCCACGGACCGGACTGCCCTGGACGAACTGTTTCGTTCGATGCGCAAGCGCGCCGAAAGCATCGATCCGACGCTCGGACCGTTTGTCGCCGCCTCGGCAAAACGCGCCCTGACCAGTCTGGAAAAGATCGAGCACAAAATGCTTCGGGCGGAAAAACGACGCCAGACCGACAAGCTCCGGCAGATCGAAGAAGTGAAGGACACGCTGTACCCGGCAGGCAATCTGCAGGAACGCACAGATAATTTTCTGAACTTCTACCAGCGGGATCCCGCTTTCATAGAACGACTGGAGGAGCATTTCGATCCGTTCGATTATCGGTTCAATATCTTATCTTACACGTCTGCCTGACCTGAACTTAATCGCATGACCAAGGAGGAACTAAGAGATATCTACCTGAAACAACGGCTCGCGCTCTCCGACCAATCATGCTCGATCATGAGTCACACAATTTCCGAAAAGTTCATCGAAAAGTTTGATCTGGACCATCTCAACGTGTTGCACTCGTTTATTCCGTTGACCAAGAACAAGGAGCCCGACACGTGGATTATTATCGACTGGATACGGACCAAGTATCCTGATGTTCGAATATCACTTCCACGCGCGGTGATCAAAACCCGGCAGTTACAGAACTTCTATTTTGACAACCGTTTTCCCCTGAAGAAAAATAAGTGGGATTTGGAAGAACCAACGCAAGGCGAAGTCACGGCGTTATTCGATATAGATCTCGTGATTGTACCCTTGGTTGCCTTTGATAAGAAGGGCAATCGCGTCGGTTATGGAAAGGGCTTTTACGACAAGTTTCTGGCCCAATGTCGGCCCGATTGCAAGCGTGTAGGCCTATCGTTCTTCGAAGCTGTCGACAGCATCGATGACCTCAACACGCTCGACGTACCGCTCCATCATTGCATCACACCAAAGAATTTCTACACCTTTTAGGCGTAGGGTTGAGGAGCCGCATTAGATCTCCGGCTCTTGCTGGCTGAGGCAATGAAAAGATCCCAAGCCCCAGATCACGTCAACGGAATCAATTCCAATCACCTTCCGGTCTTTGAAACACTCTTCCAGGAGCTTTAACGCGACGGGATCATTGCGCTTGTCTCTGAAGGTAGGTACAACTACATGACTATTCGAAATATAGAAATTCGCATATGAAGCGGGCAGTCGCATGCCTTCATATACCAGCGGCTCTGGCATCGGCAATTCCACAACGTTCATTTGCTTGCCGTCCAGGAGCCTCATCCGCTTGAGTTCTCGCAGGTTATCGCGCAATGGCACATAGTTGACGTCCTGGCGGTTCGTTTCAACCACGGTTACCACGGTATCCGCGTTTACAAATCGCACGAGGTCGTCAATGTGTCCATCCGTGTCATCGCCGGCGATTCCGTCTCCGAGCCACAATACCTGTTCGACGCCGTAGAATTGAACGAGGTACGATTCAATCTGCTTTTGATTGAGTTGAGGATTGCGATTCGCATTGAGCAAACACGATGTAGTCGTAATGACAGTACCCTTGCCGTTGAAATCAACCGATCCTCCCTCCATAACAATCTGTGGGTAGAACACGGGAAGATTGAGCTTTTCGGCGATCAGCGTGGGGATGTTATCATCCAGGTCGAAAGGAGGATACTTGTTACCCCACGCGTTGTATCCCCAGTCAACTATTATTTTCTTATGATCGGCCGTTGGATTCAACAGGAATGCAGGGCCATGATCGCGGCACCAGGCATCATTGGTTGGATGGAAGAAAAAGGCAACCCTGGCCATATCGGCGCCAGCCTTTTCAAGGTGGCGGGTGGCCTTCTCCTTCATTTTTTCGTCCAGCACATTGATATTCACCATCTCTCCGTCGGAGACGGCTTTTATGAACTGGGCATAAATCGGGTATATGGTCTCGATCTTTCCCGGCCAGGATTCATGCTTGTGCGGCCAGCTCAGCCACGTGGCCGCGTGGCGCGCAAACTCAGCGGGGAATGTATATCCTAATTCTTTTGGCGTGTGGCTATCTTCGATTCCAAGTGTGTGGAATTGTAGTTGCTGTTGCTTCGTATCTTGATTCATCTTCTGGAGAGGGATTTGGCGCCCCAATGGGCAAAAGTGCGCTAACCTTAAAAATTTCCTCTGCAAAGCTACACAAAAAAGAGCGGCGTATGAAGATGAAGGAGATCGGGGTAAGAAAAGTCCTTGGGGCGTCGACAGGAAATATCACCAAAGTTATCAACCACGAGTTTGTCATCATTCTCATGATTGCGACCATCGTCGGATCTGTGCTGGGTTGGTATCTATCTATGGCCCTGATGCAGGGAATTTGGAAGTACTATCAATCGGTCAGTTTTATCTCAATTGCTATTTCGGCCGTGATCCTTTTTGTAGCGTCGGCCATATCAATTGGCTACAAGGTTTACGCGACAACAAGGTTAAACCCCGCGCACGTGCTGCGCAACGAATAGTTCCGACTACACCTCCTCGTCAATGTATCGCTTGGTTATCGGTTGATACGAATCGATTCGACGGTCGCGCATGAAAGGCCAGTGCGTGCGGTAAAAGTCTGTCTGTCTCAGATCGATGTCGTGCACGTGTACAACTTCCTCATCGTGCGGTGCCAAGTATAAGATCTTGCCGAACGGATTGCTGATAAACGAACCTCCCCAAAACTTCATCGCGCCATTTTGTTCAAAACCAACCCTGTTCACGCTCACCACGTGTACACCGTTGGCTACTGCGTGGCCGCGCTGAATGGTTTGCCAGGCATCGTACTGTTCGCTGTTGGTCGCCTCATCCTGGGCGGTGGCCCAGCCAATAGCTGTAGGATAGAACAATACTTCGGCGCCCATGAGCGTAGTTATGCGTGCGCCTTCAGGATACCATTGATCCCAGCAGATCAATACCCCGATCGTCGCATACTTTGTCTTAAATACTTTGTAGCCGAGATCTCCCGGCGTGAAGTAGAATTTTTCGTAGAAAGCCGGATCGTCCGGTATGTGCATCTTCCGGTATTTGCCCAGGTATTTGCCATCGGCGTCCAGCACGGCCGTGGTATTGTGATAGATCCCTTCAGCCCGCTTTTCGAAGAGTGATGCGATAATGACTACTTTCAATTCCTTGGCCAATGCGGAGAGCGCATCCGTCGAGGGCCCTGGAATTGGCTCGGCCAGCTTAAAGTTATCGTAGTCTTCGACGTCACAAAAATACAGCGACGTAAACAGCTCCTGCAGACACACGATCTGTGCGCCCTGCTTAGCTGCCTCACGAACTTTTTCAATTGCCTTCCCGAGGTTTTCGGAAGGAACAGCCGTGCAAGACATCTGCACGAGTCCAACTTTAACTTTCTTCTCTGCCAGGTTCATTTTGTGATTAATGATATCGGGATTTGGTGATTAGGTTGTGCTACAGCGGCGCGTCCGTTGACACTCGATCTCCATATTTAATTTACAAAACTAACAAAGTTTATTCTTTCGCCATTTCAAACACACACGGTTGCGATAAGTTCCATAAAAGAAGAAAACCTTCCCGGAACGCCAGGAAGGTCTTCTTCACCTTAAAATGTGATGACTATCAGAGTTCTTCAGTAAGGTGCACGAAAGACTGATCTTTCGCTTCAAGAGCCGAACTACCCATAAGCCAGGTGTCAACGGCGCGGGCTGCTTCGCGGCCTTCAGATATCGCCCACACCACCAGAGACTGGCCTCTGCGCACATCGCCGGCGGCAAACACGCCTTCAATGCTGCTCATATAATTCTCAGTCCTGATGTTGCCACGCTCGTCCAACTCAAGTTTGAGTTCTTCAACGAGTCCATGCTTTTCCGCACCCACAAAGCCGATTGCCAGCAGGGCAAGTTCACAAGGAACGACGCGTTCCGTGCCGGCGATTTCTTCGAAGCCCATCTTGCCCTGGGCATTAACGCCCCACTTGATTTCGACGACCCGAAGGCCGGTAAGGCGGCCGCTGTTGTCGCCCAGAAACTCCTTTGTGAGAATCGCCCATTGACGCTCTACGCCTTCTTCGTGAGACGAAGATGTCATAAGCACCATCGGCCACAATGGCCAGGGGTTGTTGTCGTGGCGTGAAAGCGGAGGTTTGGCCAGTAGTTCAATTTGTGATACCGACTTGGCTCCATGTCTGTTGGAAGTACCCACGCAGTCTGAACCAGTATCACCGCCACCGATCACCAGGACATTCTTTTCTGTGGCCAGGATTTCGCCCGAGAAGATGCGGTCACCTGCCACGCGCTTGTTTTGCTGCGGCAGAAACTCCATCGCGTAGTGTATGCCTTTCAATTGTCGGCCGGGAATGGGAAGGTCGCGCGGCGCAGAAGCTCCTCCACACATCACTATTGCATCAAATTCATCTTGCAAGTGTTTGGCGCTGATATTCACACCAACGTGCGCATTGGTGCGAAACACAATGCCCTCCTGCTCCATCAGCCGGGTACGACGATCGATGATGTGCTTCTCCAACTTAAAGTCTGGAATACCGTAACGAAGAAGCCCTCCTATCCGATCGCTTCGCTCTAACACGGTGACCCAATGGCCTGCCTTGTTCAGCTGTGCTGCGGCAGCGAGACCGGCGGGGCCGGATCCCACTACGGCTACGCGCTTACCCGTTCGTACCTTCGGCGGACTCGGCTTGATATAGCCCTTTTCAAAGGCCTGTTCGGCGATCGACTTTTCGATGTATTCGATGGTGACCGGCTTGTTGTTGATACTCAGCACACAGCTAGCCTCGCAGGGTGCAGGGCAAATCCTGCCCGTAAATTCCGGAAAGTTGTTTGTGCTGCTGAGAATCCTGATTGCCTCTTCCCACTTACCCTGATAAACGGCATCGTTGAAGTCGGGAATATTATTTCCCAGCGGGCAACCGTTGTGACAAAAGGGCACACCACAGTCCATACAACGGGCGGCCTGCTGTTTCACTTTTTCCTTGTCCAGCGGATTATAAACTTCCTTGTAGTCCTTAATTCTTTCTTTTGTGTCGCGAGACTTTGGCATTTCGCGATCAAACTTCATAAATCCATCTACCTGTCCCATGCTGCGGTTACGATTTAACTATGGCTTTCATTTTTGTCGAAGATGACTTGGGGGTCTTGGCTTTTGTGAGCACAGCCTTGTAATCCTTCGGCATCACCTTCACGAAGAGCTCTGAAGCCTCTTCCCATTTTCCGAGCAGCCATTCAGCTGGGTCACTACCCGTATAAGCAAAGTGCTTCTCGATCATGGCCTTCACTTCAGCCTTGTCCTCACTCTCCAGCGTTTCCAGCTCTACCATATCTTTGTTGCAGAGTCTGTCGAGTGCGCGTTCAGGGTCGAACACATACGCGATGCCACCGCTCATGCCGGCGGCGAAGTTGCGTCCGGTCTTACCGAGAATGATCACGCGACCGCCAGTCATGTATTCGCATGCATGGTCACCCACACCTTCCACCACGGCAGTCACGCCGGAGTTGCGCACACAAAAACGTTCGCCAGCTTGGCCACGGATGTACGCTTCGCCGGCCGTTGCCCCGTAGAATGCCACATTACCAATAATAATATTGTCTTCAGGCTTAAACGTCGCGTCCTTATCCGGGTATACGACCAATTTGCCGCCTGAAAGGCCCTTTCCGAAATAGTCATTCGCTTCACCCTCGAGTTCGAAGGTCACTCCCGGCGCTACAAAAGCGGCGAAGCTTTGGCCCGCAGAACCCTTGAATATATAGTGAATGGTATCGGCAGGTAGTCCCTTGCCTTTGTACTTCTTCGATATTTCATTTGACAGCAGCGCACCCACCGAACGATCCGTATTCCTGATCGTGAATCGCTCGCGTACAGGCTCCTGGTCATCCAAAGCCGCGCGGCCGGCTTCAACAAGTTTCCAGTCGAGTACTTTCTCCAGCTCGAAATCCTGATCAATCTGTTTGTAGACACCCACATGCTCACGTGCCGGTTCGCTGATAAGCAGCGGCGACAGGTCCAGTTTCTTGACCTTCCAATGATCGATGTCCTGGCGCACGCGCAGCATATCCGCCCGGCCTACCATTTCATTAACCGTACGGAAACCGAGCTCAGCCATTACCTCGCGAAGGTTCTGGGCGAGGAACGTAAAGAAGTTCACCACGTGATCGGGGTCACCGGTGAAGAGTTTTCTCAGGTCCGTATCCTGTGTCGCGATGCCCACCGGGCAGGTATTCAAATGACACTTGCGCATCATGATACATCCTTCAACCACCAGGGCTGCCGTTGCAACGCCCCACTCTTCAGCGCCTAACATGGCCGCAATGGCAATATCACGGCCGGTCCTGATCTGGCCGTCAGTCTGCAGCGTAACACGACTTCTGAGATTGTTTTTCACAAGCGTTTGGTGCGCTTCGGCTAAACCCAATTCCCAGGGCAGGCCTGCGTGCCGTAACGAGCTGATCGGCGACGCGCCCGTACCACCGTCGGCCCCTGAGATCAGGATGGCCTCGGCCTTCGCCTTCGCGACACCGGCTGCAACGGTACCGACACCCGCCTGCGACACCAGCTTCACGTTGATGCGCGCGTGACGGTTGGCGTTCTTGAGGTCGTAGATCAACTGCGCTAAATCCTCGATCGAATAGATATCGTGATGAGGAGGAGGCGAAATAAGGCCCACGCCGGGTGTGCTGTGTCTTACCCGGCCAATCCATTCATCCACCTTGTGTCCGGGAAGCTGCCCGCCTTCTCCTGGCTTGGCGCCCTGCGCCATCTTGATCTGAAGTTCATCGGCGTTGGTGAGATAGTGGCTCGTTACACCAAATCGTCCCGACGCCACCTGCTTGATGGCCGAACGTTCCCAGTCGCCGTTTTCCTTGCGTTCAAAACGCGATTCGTCCTCTCCTCCTTCTCCGCTGTTGCTCTTTCCGCCAATGCGGTTCATGGCAATCGCGAGCGTTGAGTGGGCTTCGTACGAAATGGATCCGAACGACATGGCACCGGTGGCGAATCGTTTGAAGATATCCGCCACTGGTTCCACTTCATCCAGCGCGATGGGATTTCTCTTCTTGAATTCAAACAGCCCGCGGAACGTCAATTGCTCATTGGTCTGATCGTTGATCTTCTGCGCGTATTTCTTGAATACCTCGTAGTTATTCGATTTGGTCGAGTGCTGAAGCAGGTGAATCACTTCAGGGCTGAACATGTGCTTCTCACCCCTGCGCTTCCATTGGTAGACGCCTCCCACCGACAACTCTTTGCTCTCGATCTCGAAGGCGAGTTCATGGCGCACCAGCACTTCGCTGGCAATATCGTCGAATGATAAACCTTCAATGCGGCTTATGGTACCCCGGAAGCATTTTTCAACGACATCGCTTCCGATGCCCAGTGCTTCAAATATCTGCGACGACTGATAGGACTGCAGTGTGCTGATACCCATCTTCGACATGACCTTCAGCAATCCCCCGCCGATGGCTTTCTGATAATTGGCAAAAGTTTCTTCATCGGGCAACGGCTTGTAGAACATGCCCTCCTTGTTCATGTGATGGATAGACTCCAGCGCCATGTAGGGGTTTACGGCACTTGCTCCGTATCCGATGATCGTCGCAAAATGATGTACCTCCCACGCGTCGCCTGCTTCAACAACCAGACCTGCCTGCGTACGGATACGCTTCTCAACAAGGTATTGATGAACAGCTCCCACTGACAGCAACGAAGGAATCGGCGCAAACTCGGCGCTGATCTTTCTGTCGGACAAGATGAGGATCTTCTTTCCGGCACGCACCGCCTTCTCGGCCTCAGCGCATATACGATCCAGGCTTTCCTCGAGCCTGCCTGGCTCTCCGTCAGCTTTGAAAACGCATTGCAATACCGCAGCTTCGAACCCCTGATCCTGAAGGTACTTGAACTTCTCAAGATCGGAGTTCAGCAGCACAGGCTGTGAAATGTGAATCTGCCTCGTGTGCTCGGGAGTCTCATCAAGAACATTGAGACTTGAACCTACACGGGTAAACAACGACATGACCAGGCGCTCGCGGATCGGATCGATCGGCGGATTACTTACCTGCGCGAAATGTTGTTTGAAGTAATTTGACAAGTGTCTGCTTTCCTTCGACAAAATTGCGGGGGGCGTATCGTCTCCCATGGAGCCTATTGCCTCGTAGCCTTTCTCTGCCATGGGTTGAATGAGCATTTTTATATCCTCAGACGTATACCCGTAAGCGTTTTGACGCTTGGTCAGGGTCTTCTCGTCGAAATTGGATTCCTGCCATTCCTGCTCGGGCTCGAGTCGAAGCTTCAAACGGTTTTGAATGATCCAGTTATAGTAGGATTTGCCTTCGTAAACGGCGCGCTTAACCTTGTCGTCGTCCAGCACTTTCCCTATCGTCGTATCCACCATCAACATCTTGCCTGGTGTGATGCGTCCCTTCTCGATTACATCTTTCGGATCAATGGGAAGTGCACCCGCCTCGGAGGCGGCGATAACACGGCCGGAACGCGTGATGCTATAACGCAACGGACGCAAGCCGTTACGATCGAGCGTGGCACCGATCCGACAGCCATCCGTAAACACCAATGCGGCAGGACCATCCCACGGTTCCATCATCGAGGCGTGATACTTGTAGAATGCCTTGCGATGAGGATCCATCAGCTTGTTGTCTTGCCAGGCCTCGGGCACCAACATCATCAGTACGTGCGGCAAAGAACGACCCGAAAGCACCAGCATTTCAACCAGCGCATCGAGATTGGCAGAGTCCGAGCCATCGGGACTCGTGATCGGAAGAAGCATTTTCAATTCCTCGTCCGTGAACAAGGTGGATTTGAACAAGGCCTCCTTCGACTTCATCTTGTTCACGTTTCCGCGAATCGTATTGATCTCACCGTTGTGAGCGATGTACCGGAATGGCTGCGCCAGCTTCCAGTTTGGAAATGTATTGGTTGAGAAACGCGAGTGAACCAGGGCGAGTGCCGTTTTCAGACGTGAGTCCTGGAGGTCATCGAAGTATGCGCGAACCTGTTCGGTGCGCAGTTGTCCCTTGTAGATGATGGTTCTCGCAGAAAAGCTCGTAATGTAAAATTCCTTGCTGGAGCCACGGCCGTCACGGACGACGGCGTGCGCAGTTGCATTGCGCAAAACGAAGAGCTTACGCTCAAATGCATCGCCTGTGAGGGTTTCATCTTTCGCCTTCACGAACACCTGCTCTATAGTGGGTTCAACCTCTGCCGCGCCGGGGCCAGGAACGCTGTGATCGACGGGAACTACGCGATATCCAAGCAGCTCCAGTCCCAATTCCTTGATGTTTTTTCTTAGCACTTCGCGGCAGGCATTCATGATCTTCTTGTCACGAGGGAAGAAGACCATACCTACACCGTACTTTCCCGCCGCCGGAAGCTCAAAGCCCAGGCGGGCGCATTCTTCAATAAAAAACTCGTGTGGGATCTGGATCAGCACGCCGGCGCCATCGCCGGTCTTGGGACTGCTTCCCCTACCTCCACGGTGCTCCATGTTTTCGAGCATCGAAAGCGCATCTCTCAGGTTTTGATTCGTTTTTGTCCCGTTGATGTTCGCAACAAAACCGATCCCGCACGCATCGTGCTCCAATTCTGGAGTGTACAAACCATGGGTGGTTTTTTCTTTCATCTTCTTCTGGTTGTTTAATAATTACTCTAAAGCCCGCTCAGGGCAGAACGGGGTTTTGAATTTACCAAACAAACAGAAGGATATTGGGGAATTCTGCAGGTTTGGCGGAATTTTTCGAATCTTTTTACAATTTATTCAGGGAGTTTTAAAAATGCTAACGCGTCAACGATTGCAGCTTCTACAATTTTGAAGATATTAGAATGAACTGAAATCGTTTGATTTTTTTGGCTCGCTTTATGTGTGTATCGTTGCCGGCATAATTAATTCACCGTTACTCCTAGTTTAACTTGTTCCTTAAGAACTATTGGTGAATCTTTTCGGTTAACCTTGTAAGCGCCAAAGGTTTCGACCGAGAAGGGAGAATTAGCGGGTGGTGCGAAAATAAAAAAACACAAGCATGGGAAGACCGGCAATTTTACCGAAGAAGAAGAAGGATGGTTTCTACCTGGAATTGCGCAATAAAGGCGCGAAAACGGGTGTGATCATCATCAGGGACACCAAAGAAGCGATGATGCAGGCTGCCAAGCAGTATGAAATCACGAAGGATGTCATTATTCTCGGTGAGCACCGTAATGGTAAGAGAGTAGAGGAAAGCCGCCGCAAGGTAGCCTGATGTTTTACTGATTTAGCGTTCCGCAAGCACTTCTGGTTTGGACCGGCGCCAGCCGGTCTTGTAGGGGAACTAGCCTCAATCCGTTTGTGGTCCTTCTGAACATGTTGTGGTCCTTCTGTACAGCAGTTGGAAGTATTTCTATTGCCCACTTTTATCCTTAACGTACGGCGCGAACCATTTCCTTTTTGCCAGGTGGTCCCGGTAGCGTTTCCGTATGAAGTCCCAATGCGCGCAGGTCACGCTTCAGTTGTCCCTTGGCGCAGTACGTGACAAAAACACCGGAGGCCAAGAGAGCGCTGCACACTTTCTCCAATACTGGAAACGACCATAATTCGGGCTGCTTGTTCGGCGCGAAGGCATCAAAATAGATGAGGTCAACCGGCGCAGGCATCGGTTGCGTTTCGAGCTTTCCATGAATTTTGTGGATGCTGAAGTGTTCATCGATCTTCGTCATAGTATTCCAGGGCACTTCGTGCAGCATTCTGAATGAATCGTCGAGCGGCGCATAGTTCAACTGCGTCCATACGTCCCGTTGTATCGGATAGGCCTCGATAGAAAAGTACCGGATGTGCAGCCGTTCCTGTCGCGCGACCTGATTGGTCAGCCATGCGTTCAGACCGGTACCAAACCCAACTTCGAAAATTGCCAGGCTCCGGGTTCGCGTTTTCCCGAGCCAGTACCGGAGGCCGTGTTGAATAAATACATGCTGTGATTCCTGGATAGCGCCATGGCGAGAGTGATAGGTTTCGTCCATCTCAGGCAGGAAGAGCGAATGCGATCCGTCGCCAGTGGTAATCAGTTCCAATGGTCTCATGTGCGCTGAATCAGAACTACCGCATAAGCACACACACCTTCGTCGCGACCGATATATCCGAGCTTTTCGTTTGTTGTGGCTTTGATAGATACATCCTCTTCATCGACGCCCATGAGGGCTGCCAGTACCTTCTTCATCTCTGGCACGTGGGGATTTATCCTGGGTTTTTCCAGGCAAATGGTACAGTCGGCATTGCCGATTTGCCAGCCGCGCGCGTGTAGCATTGACGTTACTTCACGCAGAAAATATTGGCTATCCATGCCCTTCCACCGGCTATCGGTATTGGAAAAGTGAACACCGATATCCCGCAGGTTGGCGGCGCCCAATAAGGCATCACACAGCGCATGAATGAGTACATCGGCATCCGAGTGCCCGACAGCACCCTTAGGCGCATCGGCAAGGCGAATACCGCCCAGAAAGAAGTCGCGACCCGCCTCCAGCTGGTGCACATCAAAACCCATTCCGACTCGAATTTTCATCGTCGCATGATCACTTTTAAAAAGGCCTTATTTGATTACCCGTCTGTACGTGTTTATGCCTTCTCGGCTTCGTAGTAGAGCGTGCTTGAGTTTTCTTCCCGCAGAACCTCCGATGCTACGCGCTTGATGTCCTCCAGGGTGACCTCATTGATGAGCTGGCTTTCGCGATTCACAAGATGTGTATCGCCTGAGAGCTTGGCAAAAGCGAGGTTCATCGCGCGGTTCATCAGTTCGACCTCACCGAACTCGAGCGTCGATTCCGTTTGATTCTTGACTTTGTCGAGTTCGTCCTTGGCAACGCCCTTCTGCAGTACCTCAGCCACCACCTGGTTGATCCCGGCCTCTGCCTCGTCAAGCGAAACGTTGTCTTTCACACGTCCGCTGATAACCAGCAAACCGGGATCAACGGTGCCCATTACGAAGGATGATATCGACGTGAATATTTCCTTCTCCTTTACCAGTTGCTGATAAAGGCGGCTTGACTGTCCGCGGCTGAGGATGTCGCTGAGCAGGTCACCAGCATAATAATCTTTGTCGAAACGGCCGGGCATGTGATAAGCTTTGTAAATAGCGCTCGCCGGTACCTTGGCAACCACCGTGTCGGTACGTTTTTCGGTTTGTCTCGGTTCGGCTGGCAGCTTTCTGTACTTCTTGCCCGCTGGTATGCTTCCAAACCACTTTTCTGAAAGCTTGCGCACCTGCTCAACAGTGACATTGCCCGCTACGACCAGAATGGCATTGTTGGGAACGTAATGGCGATAGAAGAATGCCTTCACGTCGTCGAGTGTGGCGTCCTCGATGTGCGAGATCTCCTTGCCGATCGTTGCCCACTGGTACGGATGCACCTTATACGCCAGGGGCCGCAGTTTGAGCCAGACATCTCCGTATGGTTGATTGAGGTAGCGTTGCTTGAACTCCTCGACCACCACCTTGCGCTGTACTTCGAGCACTTTGGGATCGAACGAAAGGCTCATCATGCGATCGCTCTCCAGCCAGAAGCCGGTCTCGAGGTTTGACGCCGGCAGGGTAAGATAGTAGTTAGTGATATCGGTATTCGTAAAGGCATTGTTCTCGCCACCGACGCGTTGCAGGGGTTCGTCGTAACTGGGCACATTCCGGGAACCACCAAACATCAGGTGCTCAAACAGGTGAGCAAAGCCTGTGCGCTGGGGATTTTCGTCCCGGCTACCAACATCGTACAGAATATTCATGACGGCAATCTGCGCAGAGGTGTCTTCGTGCACGATTACTTGCAATCCATTGTCCAGTACAAACTCTTCAAAAGCGATCATAAGGCGCAAAATTAACAAACGAAATCGAACTTGTGTTCGACGCAGGAAGCTTACCCCGCCGTTTCATGCTTTTCATTGTACTGTCATTACATTTGCGCAACGCAAATTTCCATGAAGTTCGACCGTAAACATTACAGTGATCAGCAGTTGCTCCACCTGTACTCGGCCCTGGTCCGTCCCCGACTTATTGAAGAGAAGATGCTCATTCTGTTACGGCAGAACAAAATCAGCAAGTGGTTCAGTGGCATTGGCCAGGAGGCTATTGCGGTTGGGCTCACGGCCGCACTGGAAGCCGACGAATACATCCTTCCCATGCACCGGAATCTCGGGGTGTTCACGACACGTCAGATACCGCTGCATCGGTTGTTTGCTCAATGGCAAGGGACGATGATGGGCTATACAAAGGGTCGTGATCGCTCTTTCCATTTCGGCACGAATGAACATCACCTGGTCGGGATGATCTCTCATCTCGGCCCGCAGAACGGCGTCGCCGATGGCATTGCCCTGGCGTCGAAGTTGAAGGGCGAAAAGAAAGTTACGGTCGTATTCAACGGCGACGGAGGCACAAGCGAGGGCGACTTCCACGAAGCGGTAAATGTGGCTGCTGTGTGGGACTTGCCGGTGATTTTCGTGATTGAGAATAACGGCTATGGGTTATCAACCCCGAGTTCCGAGCAGTTCAGATGCCAGAGCTTTGCCGACAAGGGAACAGGATATGGCATCAAGGGCGTGAGCATCGACGGCAATAACGTGCTGGAGGTTTTCGATACCGTCCGCACACTGGCAGCCGACGCACGGTCATCGTCCCAACCCGTGATACTTGAGTGCATGACGTTCCGGATGCGCGGCCACGAGGAGGCGTCGGGTACCAAATACGTGCCGAAGGCGCTCATGGAAGAATGGGGACGAAAAGATCCGGTTGAAAATTATGAGCGGTTTCTCTTGAACGCCGGACTCGCGGATAGCGCATACGTTGATGCCGTGAAGCATGGCATCAGAAAAGAAATTGAACAGGGACTGGCGTTGGCCTTTGCTGAGACTCATCCGCCGGCAGATACAAACGACGAAGTCCGCGACGTATATGCACCCCATAGCCAGCAGGTTGTGATGCCCCGCTCAAATAACCAATCGGAAAAAAGATACATTGATGCCATTAGCGACGGCCTTCGTCAAGGTATGGAACGTCACAGCAACCTGGTGCTGATGGGACAGGATATCGCCGAATATGGAGGGGTGTTCAAGATCACTGAAGGATTTGTGGAAAAGTTCGGCAAGGCACGGGTGCGCAATACGCCCATTTGCGAATCGGCCATCGTCGGTGCTGGTCTGGGTTTATCGATCAAAGGAATGAAGTCGATGGTGGAGATGCAGTTTGCTGACTTTGTCACGGAGGGCTTCAATCAAATCGTCAACAACCTCGCCAAGTCCCATTGGCGTTGGGAGCAAGCGGCCGATGTTGTTATCCGAATGCCCACCGGAGCCGGTACCGCTGCTGGTCCGTTTCACTCGCAGAGTACCGAATCGTGGTTCTTTCACACACCCGGTTTGAAAGTTGTGTACCCCAGTACGCCTTACGATGCGAAAGGATTGCTTTGTGCTGCCTTGGAGGATCCTAACCCGGTTATGTATTTTGAACATAAACTGTTGTATCGTTCTATCCGGGCGCATATACCCGATGATTACTACACGATCGAAATCGGAAAGGCCAGGCGCGTGCGCGAAGGCCATGACGTCACCATCATTACCTACGGGATGGGGGTGCACTGGGCGTCGGAGATCCTCGATACCATGCCTCAGACCAGTGCCGATCTGATTGACCTCAGAACGCTGCTGCCGTGGGATAAGGATGCTGTGGAGGAATCGGTTAAAAAAACGAGCCGGGTCATCATTTTACATGAAGACACCTTGACCGGTGGAATCGGGGCAGAAATAGGCGCCTGGATCAGCGAACACTGCTTCAAATTGCTTGATGCTCCCGTGATGCGCGTGGGAGGGTTGGACACGCCAATCCCTTTTGCGCCTACTCTGGAGGCCAATTTTCTTCCCAACGCGAGGTTTCGCATAGCTTTAGAAAACCTTCTGGCATTCTGAAACTTTTTCGTCCGCACCTGGAAAGAAGTCCACTGGTCTCCTCGTTAGGACTCTTGTCGACCCGACCCGACCGTATCATGAAATTTAGTTACCTTGGCCTGTTTTCTGACGTCATTTTTTGAACGCACGCCTATCAAATCGTCAAATGCCGCCGGCGCCGGTCAGCATCTTCCGGATCGCGCGGCGGATACTCATGCTGGTCATTGTGATGACCGCGTTTGGCGGAGCGTTGCATGCTCAGAACACTAAGGGTGATCAGCCATCATCGCCGAAGCGTGAGTCGCGCTTCAAAACCCCATTTAAGAAGAAAAAGTCGCCTGCGCGGTCAGCCAGCAGCAGGCGTGTCCGGACGCCCCAGCGCTCGGTGGCAACGCGCGCCAACGGCGGCTCGCCGCGACGGGCCTCGGGAAAAGAAAGACCAGGGAAACCTGTCAGACCCATTTCCGCGCCCCGCCCTCATGACAGGCAAAAAGCATGGACGGGCGACATCGCAGGGTATCGACTCAGGCACAAGAACCGATCATCGGCCGGTGATGGCAAGTCAAACGTCTATCCCCAATATGGTCGTTATGTCCGATCGAAGGGTGCCAGGCCGAAGGACAACTCCGGGCGTGCCGTTTCGAATGCAGGCACGCTGGCACAGTTAAGAAGACTTGAATCTCGCGGCGGTCCCAGCCCGCGCAAATCGCCTCGAATAGTGCCGCGGTCGGCATCGAGATCCTTTACGGCACGCAAGAGCATAAACGTCTACGCTAATTTCGCGCGGCCCAAACGCACGACGAAACAATACAACAATACTGACCTGGCTGGACGCCCGCTACACAAGAAAAACTTCGAATCGCCTCGCCCTACGGTTTCTGGTCATCGGCCCACGCCGTTTTACCACGGCAGGCCTGGTGGTGAGCGACCCTATAAAGGTCCCAGCGGCGGGTATCGTTCGGCTACCCGTGCAACGCCCAAAGCGTGGACGGGAGATGTCGCGGGCCGTGGCCTTCGTCGGAGAAACTTCACCAGCAAAAAATCAACAGAAGGCATACCCACACTGGGCCGCCATCCGCGATCCGCTTCCAAGGGCCACCCTGGTGACGTCCCTCTTATGGGCCGGCCGCCCGGCATGGGAGCCTGGGGTATCGATAGTTACCGCGGAAATACCCGTGGCGGCAAACCAGCGAAAGGTGGTGGCAGCGTAAGCGGCAGGCGTTGGAACAACAATGGGATGCCTATTGACGTGCGTATGCCAGTGCAAGGTGCTGATGCTGCGCTTTTTCGTGGCCGCATTCGCGGAGGCAAACCCGCGACCGGCGGTGGAAGCGTAAGCGGCCGCCTCTGGAACAACAACCAGCAACCTATTCAGGGCAGAATGCCATTGCAAGGGGCCAGGGCGGCCCAGTTTCAAGGTAACGTAAAGGCGGGAAGGCCCGAGCGCGGCATGCCGAATGTTGCTAACAGCATGCCCAGGCGCGGCCTGTCATCTCAGGCAAAAAAGGTAAGCGGGTATCCAGGCAAGATGAAGCGGTTCGAAGTCCAGCCGGGCTTTGGCTACCAGGGAGAATCACATACCGGCGACGTTCGTCTGAAACGGTTCCGCAAGAATTACGTGCAGCATCCCGATGCCGACAAGGAATCAATCAAAAAGCATCGACCAAAGAGCAGCGATGCGGAAGGTTTGACGGCCAAGGTTAAACGTCCGGACTATCAACGAAATAAGAATACTGCCGAAGGTGCCTTGTTAAAAGTCAGACCGTCAAAGGCCGATACCGAGGCTGGCGAACTTCAAGTACGGGTAAAGCAGGGCGATTACCGGAAGAGGCCGCACGCCGCTGAAGGCAGCATGCTTGGTCTTAAACCGAGTCGCAATGCCCAACGGGCAGAGGAACTCACCGCGCGCACGAAGCAGCCTGACTACGGAAAGCGCCCACATGCCGCTGAAGGAAGTATGCCCGGCATAAAGCCAAGTCGTAACGCGCAACGAGCAACCGAGCTCACCGCCCGTGTCAAGCAGCCCGACTATGGAAAGAAGCCACACGCTGCCGAAGGGAGCATGCCTGGCATTAAGCCGTCGAAGAATTCCGTGAAAGCGAGCGAATATGCAGGCGGTGTGAAGCGCAACTGGGACTACATTCACAATCCCAGCAGCGCCCAAGAAGCCCTCAGGACACGCGAGCCTGGCAAAGCATATGCCCGTGCGGCTGCCTATCAAGGAAACATCAAAATGCAGAAGTTCGCTTTGTTCGAAAAAAACCGGAACCTGCATCCCGATACGAAGTTCATTAAACCGAATAAGAACAACGTCGATTCAGAACGCGACGCAGTGACGAACTTTAAGCTATGGTGGGCGCGTTTATTTAAGAAAGAAGAAACCCAACCTGATAACCTCAAGTACAAGGGCAAAAAACCCCGGTACGACAAAGGGGAACAGGGTTTGTGGTACGATTAGTATGAAATGGAATGAATTGAGATCGCCCGATCAACTGGATGTGATCCGCGAAGAATCGAAATCTAAGACAGTACTGATATTCAAACATAGTTCGCGCTGCTCGGTAAGCCAGCTCACCCTGGACCGTTTGCAAAGAAAGTGGGGCGTGCAGGCAGACGGTATTAAGCCGTATTTCCTGGACCTGATCTCCTTTCGCGAGTTGTCGAATCGGGTTGCCGACCAGTTTAGCGTCGAGCATGAGTCTCCCCAGGTGTTGCTGATTCGCAACGGGGATGCCATTTACGACCGCTCGCACTTCGATATCGAATTCAGTGAAATTCTGACAGCCGCCAGTAATTAATCCGCCTTTGCAAAAGGCAACAGTATAGGGCCAAAAGGAAGGGTCACTGTTTTTTGCTACGGCGGGCCTGCCCGCCTTTGCAAAGCGGCGGATTCCCGACCTAAAGAACGAGCAGTGCACTTTTGCTACGGCGGGCCAGCCGTCTGAATAACTTGTCGGAGAGTATTTGCGTTAGGGTATTTAAATTCTAAATTTATTGTAGAACATTGGTGCGGATGCAGCGTTTTGATAGGGTTTCCCTCCTGACCATTCTGGCTTTTTCATTATTGGCTTCGGTTGCCGTTGCGCAAACGCAAGACAGTTATGAATATAACTCAGAGTTTACCTGGGGTATTAACAAAAATACCTCCGGTGGCCTTATTGGCGGTTTTGTATTCAAAAAGGCCCGGAAACTGAAGAACGACCGGCAGCTTGAAACGTTCGGGCTTGAAGTGATGAATGTCAAGCACCCACAGGAAGTGCGACGCAACTCGATTCAAAGTGGAAATCTATTCATCTATGGAAAGTCGAACTACCTGTACGCCCTGCGCTTCCAGTATGGCCGCGACTTCATTCTTTTCAAGAAGGCTCCTCAGCAAGGCGCTGAAATAAAAGCCGTATTCGCCGTTGGTCCCACTCTCGGCATAGTAGCCCCTTATTACGTTGAGTATTTTCCCGAAGGCGGCGGTGGCTTCACCGTCCGGGGCCAGTACACACCTGACATCAACATCGATTTCATCAATGGAACGGGACGACTGTTCGAAGGATTGGGTGAATCATCGATCGCGCCTGGCGCAAACTTCAAAGCGGCGCTCAACTTCGAGCTGGGCACCATTAAAAGCCAGGTTACCGGATTCGAAGCAGGCTTTTTGATTGATGCCTATGCCAAGCCTGTCGAGATGGTCCCTTCGAGTAAGAACTATTCTGTATTTCCCACCCTGTTCATTACGCTGTTCTACGGAAGTAGAAAGTAGGTCCCGCGAAATAAGCTTAGGCTTCTATTCTGTTCTGTTCGGATTTTGAAATCGCATCATCCGCTTACGCATCTGCCACAGCGTATCATCTATTGAGCCGTTGGTTCACCCTTTCATAGACACCGGCAGCAACAATCCAAGTAACAGACCTGCAACAATAATCAACGGTGAGGGTATACGCGTGAAGGCCAGCAGACAAAAAGTGACGATTGTCGTACCAAAATTCAGAAAGGTATTCTCCAACGGCTGAAAGAGGATGATCGCCGAAGCGGCCACCAATCCGGCACTGGCAGCCGTTATCCCTTCGAGCGAAGCGCGGACGCCACGGTACTTCTTCAGACTGCTCCAGAACCTGATTACAAAAAAGATCAGGAATGTGCCTGGCAGAAAGATCCCCAGGGCCGACATCACGGCCCCCAGAATGACACCGCCAATGCCGTAGTCACGCGCCGACAGCGCGCCAATGTATGAGCTGAAAGAAAATACCGGCCCTGGTAACGCCTGAGCAAAGGCATAGCCCGACAAAAATTCGTCATGCGAAATGGGATGGTGATACGGTTTTGGATTGTAACGCTGACGCAGCTTGTCTTTAAACTGAGAAGCGCGATTGCCTTCGGGCGAGTCACGTTCCACATCTACGAACTCCGTGTACAGCAATGGCGCTAATACTTGCCCTCCGCCGAACACCAGGCTGCCATTTCGATAGAAGTTTTCGAAAAGCTTCACCGGTAGCGCCTTAGTGATTCCCCCCAATATTGCGGCGAAGACCAGCACACCAAGCCAAAGAAGAAAATTCGACCATGAGATGACCAGTTTCTTGTGCTGCTCGTCTTTCGGTTGCCGCTTATATTTGAAGGCCGTAACCGTGCCCGCTAGTAACAAAATAAGGGGAAACACAAATGGCGACTGAACAAAATATGAAAGGATCGCTGCCATCATCATCAGGGCAATTCCTGTCTTTGAAGATATGGTTTTCAGGCTGATCGCATAAGCCCCGTAGCTAACGAACCCTACGGCTATGGGCTGTATGAATCGCGTGAATTCAAGCGACAGGTGCTTGGTTTGGAGGCTCGACATAACGATTGCGGCGGCCGTCATCGCGACTACGGCTGGAAGGACCCAAACCAGTAGCGTCAGATAGGCCAGGTTAGGCCCACCGATCTTAAATCCGATAGCCGTAAGAGTTTGCGTCGATGCTGGACCCGGCAAGATCTGGCAGAGAGAATTGAGTTCCATCAACTCTTCCTCGGTAATATACTTCCGGCGTTCGACCAGAATTTTCTGAAAATGGGCGAGATGCGCCTGTGGCCCACCAAAAGTGGTGAGAGCCAGCGTGAAAACATCTCTCAGGAATATGTAGTATCGAATGCGCGTGACTACCATTAATGGCAGCGGCTGGTTACGTCGTTCATTTTTTCAATCCGATTTCGCGAAGACGCTGATCCAAAAATTCACCGGCAGTAATATCTGTCCACTGTTTGGGATTGGACTGGTCAACACAAGAATCGAGGGCGGCCAGACTCATTTCCGAACGGGGATGCATGAAGAAAGGAATGCTGTAACGTGGCACGTTCATCACGTCGCGCGGTGGATTTACGACGCGGTGAATGGTGGACTTCAATTTCTTGTTCGTCAGTCGTTCGAGCATATCACCAACATTAACTACCAATTGCTCGGGTAATGCGGTTATGGGAATCCACTTGCCGTCGCGCCGCAGCACTTGTAATCCATCTGCACTTGCACCCATTAGCAGCGTGATGAGGTTGATGTCTCCGTGCTCGGCGGCCCGCACCGCGTCGTCGGGAACCGCTAACGGATCTGCAATCGGAAAGTAATGAATGGGTCGCAGTATGCTATTGCCGTTCTTGATCTTGTCGTCGAAGTATCTTTCAGGAAGACCCAGATAGAGTGCAATGGCACGAAGGATATTCGTCCCCGTCTTTTCAAGTGCATGATACACATCGATCGCTGCCTCCATAAGTTCAGGTACTTGATCAGGCCAGATGTTAGCCGGATATCCTTCTCTGGAAAGTTCCGCGGCCGAAAGCTCCTGGCCCACATGATAAAACTCCTTCAGATCGCCCGTGTTTCGCCCCTTAGCATGCTCTTTCCCCTTACCTGTATAGCCGCGTTGACCCGCAAGATCCATACGTTCATGCTCCTTCTTAACATCATCTGGTAAGGCAAAGTATTTCTTGATCGCAGCGTAGAGCTTTTCCTGCATCGCATTGGTAAGGAAGTGGTTCTTGATAGCCACAAAGCCAATATTGTTGTAGGCAGCACCCAAAGCGGCTACAAACTTCTTCTTCTTTTCCGGATCGTCGCCAACGAAATCTGCGAGATCGAGCGATGGTATTTCATCATACAATATTTCCTTCATAGGCGAGCCGCAAGGTTAATTGGTTCAGCAAGCTAAAAATTTTTGGGTAATTTTGTTGAGAGACAAAAACCATCTCGCCTATGAAAACATCAAGGAGAAAATTCATTGAATCATCGTTTAAGACTGCCGTCATAGCAACGATCGGAACTCCGCTTGCTATAAAGTCCGCGTCCGCATACGCTACCGGTGCCTTACATACTTCGGCGCTTCAGTTCTCCCAGGTGAAGTTGCCGTATGGCTACAACGCCCTCGAGCCCAATATCGATGCCACGACGATGGAAATCCACTACACCAAGCATCACGCGACTTATGTGAAAAATGTGAACGAGGCAATTGCCGCTGAGAATATCACCTATGGTACCGAGAAGGACTTCTTTGCCAATGCCTCCAAGTTGTCGCCCAAGGCGAAGAATAATGGCGGTGGCGTGTGGAATCACAACTTCTTTTGGGAGGTTATGGCACCTTCAGCAGGTGGTGCGCCTAGCGGCAAGATTTCAGATGCCATCAGCGGATCTTTCTCGTCGTTCGACAAGTTCAAAGAACAATTCACCGCAGCTGCTATGGGTCGCTTCGGTTCAGGTTGGGCCTGGCTTGTCAACGACGGCGGAAAGTTGAAGATCGGTTCCACGCCGAACCAGGACAATCCGCTTATGGATAATGTCGACATCAAAGGCACGCCGCTGCTGGCCCTTGATGTGTGGGAACATGCTTATTATTTGAAGTATCAGAACAAGCGGAACGAGTACGTTGCCAATTGGTGGAATGTGGTGAACTGGAATGAAGTAGCAAAGCGCATTAACTAGTATTTAGTCCTTAGTCTTTAGTCGTGAGTGGGTACATGGTATTGATAGTTTTTTAGTATGCGCACTGCACTACGCATGTACAATCTCCGTACTATCAATACTAAAGACCCACTCACGACTAAAGACCAAGGACTAAATACTAACTAAGGATTTCTCTCAATATATGTAAAGACCTCAGCTCCCCGAGGTTTCCAATGTGATCACCATAGAACTTGATCAACAACTCGAGGATTTCACGTCGCCGGGCATTTGAAATGATCAGCGGGTTGTCGTAACCCCCGTCAAGCATCTCCGCCAACAATTGCGCTGTTTCCTCGTCTACGACCCTTACGCCCAGCACTTCGTTTACATGGAACGCGCCGAAACCCAACAACCGGCTCAATCTGATCATGAAGAGCAAATGAAAGTTCTCGGCGTTGCGATCGATCGTGTCCAGCACCACCAGAGAGTTGATCAAGAAAGTGCATAAGTCCGCTGCGTGACTTTCTTCCTTTACCGTTTTGTTCAACAGTTCGTTCAGAAAAATGGCAATGGCAGACTTCCGGACGTCCGATGTGATCGTTTGATAGGGATGTAAACACCTGACTTCCTTGATGCGGTTGATATTGGCATTGGGCCGGTGATAAACCACCAACTCGAGAAGGGTCAAAGGCTGGTACAACGCGATCTTATTTCTTGCCGAAGGGCTGCGAACCCCATTCACGATATAGCTCTGCAGTCCGAATATTTCGGTAAAGATGTTTACGATGATGGATGTTTCTCCGTATCGAGTGAACCTGAACACAACGCCTCGGGTCTTGTGCACCATAAGGTTAATTTATAACGGCCAGTTTGCCCGCCTCGTGCTGTTCGCCATCGTCCGATACGGTAAACACAATATACACGCCCGACGGAACGCGTCGACCGCGGTCGTCGAAGAGATTCCACGTGGCCGTGGATCCATTCGCTCTTGTTTCCCAAACCAGTTTCCCCGATGCATCCGTAATCTTAACCACCGCGTCAGTCGGCGTCCCCGTAATTCCCACCGTACCCGTAAATGTTGCGACGACCGGATTGGGGAATATCTTCACAGATCCTGAAGTTGGTTGAGGCTCGGTAGCACCTGAGCGATACGATGCTAGTCCTTGTTCAGTCGCCATGAATACTTCTCCCGTCTGCGGATTGATTTCCAGATCGATAATTTTGTCGGAAGGTAGTGCGCTATTTGAAGCCGTGAAGTGACCAATCGCCTCGTCGGCCGCAGCACTATACAACCATATGCCCCGTTGCGTGCCAAACCATTTTCGATCACCGCCGTCAACGGCAATAGCAGTCACGACATCTTCCCGCAGCACAAACCGACCGTCAAGGATAGGTTTGATAGCATCCGCCGCCGACTGTAGTGTAGACGATGCGTTGGGAATGTAAGCGACACCACTCGCCGTACCCATCCACATAGCTCCCGTGCGATCCAGGCAAAGGCTGTACACGGATCGGCTCGGGAGCGCCCCCTGACCAGCTTCCTCGGTTAGCAGCCTGGTCATCCCGCTACTGCGGTTAAACACCACGACGCCACCACCTTTATCCGGGTCAATCGCCATCCATATATTATCGCCCTCGTCGACAACGATCTTTTCTCCATAGCGGGCAACTGTCGCCGAGACTGAATACGATGCCCATCCGCCCGCGCCATCCACGCGATGAAGTTCAGGACTCACGGCATAGTTCATGGCGGCTATGCCATCGGTCACTTTAGCCAGCGAAGTTACCAACACGCCGGCGACGGGTGACAGCGCGTTGTGCAGCGTGCTGTTGGTCCCGTTGTATATCACGGGTTCAGAATCTGACGCCGTCACGATGACGCCAAGTCCGTACGATGCCGCGGTTAACGTTTGTGTCGACTCGTCCCACACAACATCAGTCAGGTCTTGTGCAGGCAAGGACACCTGGGTCCACCGACCCCGGTTGAAAACATCGACGACACCGCGACGCTGCAACGGCAACCCATTATCATCATACCCGCCTCCCACGGCAAAGATCTTCCCGTCGGCATACCGTACCTGGGTGATCGTGTCGTTGGCCGGGCATTGAGGCAGCAGCGATGTAAACGCGCCTTCGGCGTTCGTGAGCAACCCTGCCTGTTGGTCGCCGATCCAGCTGCTGCCGTTTCCATCCGCAATGGCAAATCGAGGCGCCGTAAACAACGGTGAGGACACACGCAATGTAGCACCTCCGTCATCGAGCTGATAGACTCCTGATATCGCGGATACCAACAATACCTGGGTTGCCTGTAATGAGAAATACTGATCAACCGGTACACCCCCAACCTGCGTCCATACGCCGTTGGCGCACCTAAACAGTCCCGCGTTGTCAATGGCGGCATACACGGCGTCGCGCCAAATGGCTAGTCCCGAAACATGGTTGCTGAATGGCCAATGGAGATATCGTTTCCACTTGCTGAAATCCTGCAGGTTATCGGTGAGCTTCCCGGCCAAAATACCCTGCGGCGTGGACAAGAATGCGCTATCGGCGGTAATGACACAGTGTTGCACGGCCAGCGCTTCACCCGAGATTCCGAGATCGCGCCACGTTTCTCTCACCTGATTGCGTACGAGGTCGAACACGACAACCCCGTAGTCGGTGGCCAGGTAAGCCAGCTTGTTGAATACTGTTACTTCGTTGATTTTTCGCGACCCGCTTACAAGGGCATGCGATGCGGGATCGAACTGTGCGGATGCCGGCGTTTCATCCAATATATCAAAGTATCCCCCGGCGTAAGCAACCACGAGCTTTCTGGTGCCCGCGTCGAACTCGACGCTGGTAATCGTGCCTCCGGATAGGCCATTAGCTTTGGAGTAGCTAGCCGTTTCGCCGTGTTTACGATCCACCACCAAAAGTCCATGGGGAGCAGCTGCAAAAGTCCGGCTTACTCCGTCGAAAGTGATATCGCGAATGGCGTTATACGAAACATGAAGTCTAAATATACCGATCGGTATATTTTCCTGCCCCCGGACGAGTAGCGGTATAAGGCTGAAGAGCAGCAGCGCTTTGACACATTTAGGCGTGTTCATTCGTTCGCCCTCTCATTCCTTCAACGAAGGCTCGTCGGCAGCGCGCCTCATACTCATTTTTCTCACCGAGCATAACCTGCGAATTGTCGTCTACCAGGCGGAATGAAAAAGAGGCCAGCTCTCCCGTTTGCGCGCAAATCGCGTGAAGTTTCGTAACATACTCGGCAATAGCCAGGAGGTTCGGCATGGGTCCAAAGGGCTTACCTTCAAAGTCCATATCCAGTCCTGCGACAATCACACGTTTACCGCTGTTGGCTAGGGTGTTGCATACATCGACAACTGCGGCATCGAAAAATTGGGCCTCGTCTATCCCTACCACATCGCAGTCACCCGTCAGCAGCAGGATGTCGCTGGCAAAGTTCACAGGGGTAGAGCGGATGGCCGTGTCGTTGTGTGACACGATCTGCTCGCGATGGTACCTGATGTCCCTGACCGGTTTGAAAATCTCCACCTTCTGCTTTCCGATCAGGGCGCGGTTTAATCGACGGATGAGTTCTTCTGTTTTACCTGAAAACATGCATCCACAGATTACCTCGATCCAACCGGTTTTTCGATTCTTTCCTCCGAGGTGCGGTTCAATAAACATGGCGTTAAATTTAAGACGTTACGGTGACATCGCAACTAATCGCCGGGATTCTAGGAATCGACGCAAAGAATGCGAAAGTTTGAGTGATCCGAATTCTGCGTTTAAACCGGCTGAAAGCACCTAACAATCCGCTGTTTGCACAGGCTCCGGCGTCGCCGTTTTCTGAATATCCATTAACTTTATCCCATCTTTACTTAATTAGGAAACTGCGCATGGACGAGAAGATCAGTCTGGAAGCCATCACTAGGTATGCTGATGCGTATGCAGACAAAGTGCTCGATCGTTTTTTTTCATCCCGGGAAAAGATCACTGGAAACGAGATACTGGAACTGTGTAACATACAACAGGTGAACCTGTTTGTGATCCGGGAACTGTTCAAGTCCTGGAAAGAGGACACAAAAAAGCTCCAAAGTCCTTACTTCGACTATGAAAAGCCCGAAGTAAAGGAGGTCCTCGATAGCCTGATGAAATTGCTTTCGCAGAACATTTCCATCAGCCGCTCACATTTTGCGCCTCTGATGAAGAAAGCGGTTGGCCAGGTGCTGTTGGTGGTTTTTGATCCTTATGACTTCTATTCCATGGTGCTTACGGGCAAAGACAATAAGCTGGACGTGGCCCGATTTAAGGAAGAAATCAAGTATCTGAAAGTAAACAAAGCGCCTCTGGAGAAGGTGCTGGCGAAACTCGAGGAGAAGGGCGTTACGGAAATTCCCGGGAGCGAGGCGTTTAGCATACTTGACCAGATTCTCGAAGAAGTGAGCTTTACGCCTGAGGATGTGGAATCGTACATCGAGAAATTCTCGAGCGTAGTTCTCCTCGATGCGAACAAATTTTACGTGGCCAAGAGTGAAGAACCTGAGCCACCGACTGCACCCAAGCCAGCGCCCGCACAGGAAAAGCAGGAAAGAAGAAGCGACGCCGCTCCCATTAGATATAAGTCTGAACCCCTGCCTACGCCACAAAAGCCGCCCGTGCGACTAACCGTAAACGAAATGCTGAGCCGCCAGCAGGTACGGCCCACACTCGCCGAAAATTTTCAGCGCATAGGCAAGATCAGAGACAGCCTTACCATCAACCAGAAATTCATGTTCACGAAGGTGCTTTTCCACGGCGACTTCGAACTATTTAGTCAGGCGATCGACCACCTTGACAAACTCGAAAACAAGAAAGCGGCACTCCGGTACATCGAAGACGAGCATGCCGGTGGATGGGACCACGACAGCAATGAATTCCACGAGTTTATGGAGTTGGTCGAGAAGCGGTTCGTCGTGTAGTCAGGCCGTACTCTCATCCTGCAGATTGCCGGCAGTCGATTCGTTTGAGCAGTTCCGGCTGAATCGCGAACTCAAGGGCCGATCCACTCTGCCCGGGAAGCAAGCCCACACAGATAGCTTCCGGATCTTATGTTGCTAAATGCGCTGCAGTACCTGCATACGGTGTACATCCAGTTTCAGGAGGATAAACAACAGGATAGTAAATGCCCAGAGACCTGAACCTCCATAACTGAAGAAAGGAAGGGGGATACCGATCACAGGGAACAGACCAACGGTCATTCCGATATTGACGGCGAAGTGGAACAGGAAGATACAGGCCACAGAATAGCCATACACCCGCGCGAACCGATTCTTCTGTCGCTCGGCTAAATACACGACGCGCAGCATGAGTCCGACAAAAAGCGAGATCGTGAGCAGACTACCCAACCAGCCGTGTTCTTCTCCAATTGTACAAAAGATAAAATCGGTGCTTTGTTCAGGCACAAAATTGAACTTCGTCTGCGTACCCTGAAGAAAACCCTTGCCCATAAATCCACCGCTTCCGATGGCAATCTTCGACTGTGTTACGTTCCAGCCAAAGCCCAGCGGATCTGCGTCGGGGTTGATGAGCGCCTTGACGCGTGCCTGCTGGTGGGGTCTCAGCACATCGGTGATAACATAATCAACGCTTTTGATAATGCCACATAAAGCAATCGCACCGGCCGTGAGGTAGGCGATGCGTTTGGGTTTTTTCTTCCCGAGCATAATTGCCGAGAGGAGAATGACTCCGATGCCGATGAATAAGTACACCTCGTTAACCAGCAACGTGAGGACAAAGATGATCGCTGCTACAATGCCAGCGATGATCAGCATAGGCGACATTCCTTCACGAAAATACACCACTGTGAATGACGTGAACACCAGCGCAGTGCCTGTATCCTTCTGTGCAAGAACCAACAGCATGGGGATACCGATCATTACGAATAGGATGATTTGGTTCTTCTTTTGATCCATCCGAAAGCCAATGGATCCCATGAATTTTGCTACAGCAAGTGCTGTGGCAAACTTGGCGAACTCAGAAGGCTGCACACCAAAAGAACCGATACCAAGCCATGCCTTGTTACCACCCACTTCCTTCCCCACAATGGGCACGAGCAACAGCAGGAACATGATGGCGGCGTAGATCACATAGGCGAACGTTTCATAAAAACGCATGTCAATGATGAGGATCGCCAGGACGATGACGAATGCACCGGCAATAAAGAGGAGTTGCCGGCCGGAGTTGATGGTGAGGTTGAAAATGGAAAGATCGTTTTCAGAATCGTACGTAACGGCATAGATATTCAGCCAACCCAGAAACACGATCGCCATAAACAGTGCGACGGTCACCCAGTCCATTTTGTTCGTAAGTATCTCTTGCCTGTTCATGCGCTACAAAAATTTACCCTTCAACACGTACTCTTCTACCTGTGGTCGTTCTGTGGCTCCGAGTAAATACTTTTCGATCATGAGGCTGGCAATTGCCGCTGCAGCGCGCGCACCTTGTCCAGAGTATTCAACGTATACCGAAACCGCTATCCTGGGATTTTCTTTTGGCGCAAAAGCAATAAACACGGAATGATCCGGGCGCGGCTCATTCTGTACCGATCCCGTCTTGCCACACACGACGATGTCCTTCAGCTTGGCGCGAAACTGACCGGTACCTTCCGCCACCACGCGTTCCATGGCATCGGCCGCCACGCGGAAATAGGCCGAATCAATAGTCGTGTAGTGTTTTTCGCGAAACTGTGGCAACGGCTTTCCAGCGTCTCCGACAGATCTTACCAGATGGGGTACATAGTAGTAACCCCTATTTGCGATAGTGGCCGCGAAGTTGGCCATCTGCAGAGGAACCACCATATTTTCTCCTTCTCCGATCGCAATGGAGTAGATATTTGAGAATTTCCAGGGTCTGCCCCGATACGCGCGGTCGTAATACGCCGGGTCAGGAACGAGGCCTCTCTTTTCATTGGGCAGGTCGATGCCCAGCCGGGTCCCAAATCCAAAGCTTCTGATATGCTTGCTCCATTCCGTCAGGCCAATGCGCGTATCGTCATATGGATTATTCGCTTTCCCCTGGTTAAGCATGCGACTGAGCACACCACGGAAGTAAGGGTTGCAGGAGTTGGTAATCGCGCCGCGGAGGTCCTCGTAGCTGTGTGGCCCATGACAACCAATCAAGGATCGGTCGCATTTGATGCGCGTCTCTGGCGTAATAACCCCTTCCTGGAGGGCGGTCATGGCCTGTGCGATCTTGAAAATAGAACCGGGCCGGTATTGCGCCATCAACGGCCGGTTAAACAGGGGCTTGTTCGTGTCGTTGTTGATCAGAACATAGTTAGAGCTGTAGTTGCGTCCGGTGAGGAGGGTTGGATCGTATGACGGTCCTGAAACCATGGCCAGAATTTCGCCGCTCGAAGGTTCTATCGCGATGATACTTCCCGACTTGCCCTTCAATAAGTACTCGCCGTATGACTGCAGATCGAGATCCAGGGTGCTGGTGATGTCTTGCCCAGCAACTGAGAGCGTATCGATGGCACCGTTACGGAACGACCCCTTTTCGACACCATCCACATCGCGCAGCTTGAATCGCACGCCGCGCTGACCCCTGAGGAATTGCTCGTAATACGCCTCGATACCGCTTTGACCGATGTAGTCACCTTGCTTGTAAAATCCACTTTCGTCTTTGTCGAGTTGTCGCTTGGAGACCTCGCTCACGTATCCGATCGCGTTCGCCGCCGCCTGAGCCTTATAGGCACGGGTAGTTCTTGCCTGGATATAAAATCCCTGAAAGAGGTCGATGTTATCCTGGATTTTGGCAAAATCCAGCGTCGATAACTGGGTCAGAAAAGTGGTAAGCTTAACCGGCGAATATTCGCGTTTTGCCTTTAGTTCTTTGAACTTCAGGTGCAACTGCTCGGGAGTCAGGCCGAACACCTCGCAAAACTTAGCGGTGTCGAGGCTCTTCACTTCCTTGTGTATGATCTGCAGGTCGAATTCGGGAGTATTGTAAACGATAAGTTTACCATTCCGGTCTTTTATGAGACCCCGCACGGGGTAGTCTACTTCCCGCAAGATGGCATTGCTATATGCCAGCTTGTCGTACCGGTCGTCGAGCACTTGAATAAAGAACAGTTTGATCAGGAATATTAGCCCGACCAAAACAAAGGCAATCTGAATAATCTCTTTTCTTCCCTCGTTCATATCACTTACACTGCCGGACAGGCAGGCTTAAAAAAATATACAGAGTACGATCCCTTGGGGGTTAGCGAGACCGTCGTCCCGGAAACAAAGACTGGGCTATTAAAATTACAATTATTGTGAATAAAGTGCTCGTTATTATTTTCCAAAGGGTGAACCAGAACATCGAAAAGCCGCCTACTTCGGCAAAGAACAGCGCAGCGTGATGAATGAACACTAACGGCGTTGCATAGACGGTGAACCATTGCAATCCATTCAGAGAGACCGACGGCGCGTCGTTGGTATTATAGCCACCCTGTGGCGTGAGGTTGTTGAGCCAATAATTACGCACGTACATGATGAGCACACAGGCAAAGGCATGCAGACCAACGCTGTCGTAAAACATGTCGACGGCCAGGCCCATCACAAAGCCGATACCCATAAGGGTGAGGGGATTGCTCTCCACAGGTAAAAGCAATAAGTATGCGACGTACAAGAAACAGAACGCCGTGTGAAACAACACTACATTCTGGAGGATCAATACCTGGTAGAGCAGATAGATGAAGAAGGAAATGACCGATAGTATGATATTCCTGCTCATCGCTCCAGTTTTTCAATGACCTGTTCCAATGAATCCTGCTCAAGGTGGTGATTGTTCTTCACGACCGTTACCCACGACAGTTTCCGGAAGTCCTGGCTAAGCCGCACTTTAATTTCATAGAAGAGGGCGTCTTTGTTTAAGTCAACAGAGGAGATCACGCCAATCATGACGCCTTCCGGGAAGACAGCGTTGTAACCAGAGGTAAGCACCGTGTCACCAACGTTTGGACGCACGTGAGGAGGAATGTAGTGCAACTCTACCTGGTCGGGATCCTTGCCATCCCACTGAACGGTTCCAAAGTGTTCGGTTCGCTTCAGTACGGCCGAAACCATTACGTCGACGTGTAATATGGAAGTAACGACGCCATAGTGGCTGGAGACGAGTTTTACTTTTCCAACAACGCCCAGCGGGCTGATTACCGCCATGCCAGGCTCCAATCCGTCGTCCTTTCCTTTGTTGATGGTGATGAAGTTCTTCACCATATCAACGTGGTTGTTTACCACTTTGGCACTGACAAAATCGTACTGGTTAATGAACGAAGAGTCGCGAAGGAGGGCATTGTTAGGCAGCACGTAGGTTATTGGCTGCTGACTGACTTTTTTCTTCAGCAGCGCATTCTCTTCCGAAAGGGTGCGATTTACCTCACTAAGCATGAAGTAATCGCGCACGCCCTGCGAGAACGAGTTCATCGCTGCAACAAGACCATTCGACGAATTAAAGAACTTGGATCCCTGGTACGCATTGTTTTGGACAATGAGCCACGCACAGAAAAGTTCCAAAAAAAGAAATGTGAAAAAAGCCCTGTTCTGGTAAACAAAAAGAATGAGCCGCTCCATTCAACCTAGTGCGCCATCGCAATTAAGTTTAATATCGTTGACCTGTAAAATGCGCATAAGCATGATAGCACAATGCTGTCGACTGTACACCTAATATTGCTACGGTGCACTAGTACGTCATTGCAAAAATAATCGATATTAAGGACCATTTCGTTGAGGGGTAGTTCGCTGAGCAAAGATTCAAGTTCAAAGGAAAGTAATTTTTGCTACGACGTACTAGGTCATCAACACTGCCCGGAATTGATTAAGATTTTTCAATGTTTGGCCGGTGCCTCGAACGACTGCGCGCAGAGGATCGTCTGCCACGTGTATGGGAAGTTTAGTCTTAAGGGCAAGTCGTTTGTCAAGGCCGCGGAGCAATGCGCCCCCGCCTGTGAGATAGATTCCGCGCTCGTAAATATCGGCCGACAATTCCGGTGGAGATGTTTCCAACGCCTTGAGTACCGCCTCTTCAAGCTTGGATACTGACTTGTCGAGTGCAAAAGCTACTTCTGAGTAGGATATCTTAATCGTCTTCGGAATGCCGGTCATCAGGTCGCGACCACGGATTTCGTAGTCGGCGGGACCTTCGTCAAGCTCTGTGAGCGCAGAACCTACTTCGATCTTCACACGTTCGGCAGAGCGTTCGCCGATGAGCAGGTTATGCTGCCTTCTCATGTAATCAAGGATGTCGCGGTTGAACGTATCGCCGGCCACGCGGATCGACTGGTCGCATACAATGCCCGACAAAGCAATTACGGCGATGTCAGTTGTACCACCGCCGATGTCGACGATCATGTTTCCAATGGGCTGATCAATATCGATACCTGTGCCGATGGCCGCGGCGATCGGTTCGTAGATCATGTACACTTCCTTTGCGCCTGCGTGCTCAGCAGAGTCACGCACAGCACGTTTCTCAACTTCGGTGATTCCGGAAGGGATGCAAATTACCATCCGGTAGGACGGTGGGAACAAGCGCTTCCCGGTGTCGATCATCTTTATGAGGCCCCTGATCATCATCTCCGCAGCCTGAAAGTCGGCTATTACACCTTCCTTAAGCGGTCGGATAGTCTTGATATGATCATGCGTCTTCTCGTGCATTTGCATGGCTTCGCGACCAATTGCCAAAACCTTGTTATTAACCTTGTCCATGGCAATGATGGAGGGCTCGTCGACTACAATCTTGTCTTTGTAAATAATTAGGGTGTTTGCCGTACCCAGGTCGATAGCGATATCGCTGGTGAAAAAATCAAAAAATGCCATGTACTCTTATTGATTACCGAGGTTTAAAAAATGTTGCCTTGCGCGAAAATGAGAATAGGTCGCAAAATTGGATTCAATTTAGTAAATTATTAACTGCCCCTTTAAAAATGTGCGTTTTTTGACGGCTAAGTAAAATTTTGAACACACGAGTTGCGTTTAGTGTCGCCACGAATTCAATTAACAATTGATAATTGACAATTGACAATTAATGGGGTCCCTATCGGGACCATTGAATGCCTTGCTTGATAGCTCTTCACAAGTGACCCGTTCGCAAAGCGTAATCGAACAACCGATGGTGCCTACAGGCACCCCCATAATTGTAAATTGTCAATTGTAAATTAATGCTTAAAGTGTCTCACGCCCGTAAACACCATACTCATCTGGTGTGCATCGCAGAAATCAATCGAATCCTGGTCCTTCACCGAACCCCCTGGCTGGATAACCGCCTTGATTCCTTGCTGTGAGGCAATTTCTACACAATCAGGAAACGGGAAGAATGCGTCGGATGCCATGACGCTGTCTTGCAGGGAAAAGCCGAAAGCTTTCGCCTTCTCGATTGCCTGTTTCAGTGCATCCACGCGCGATGTCTGCCCCACACCACTGGCAAGTAGTTGCCCGTTAACTGCGAGTATGATGGTATTGGACTTCGTGTGCTTGCAGATCTTGCTGGCAAACAACAACGCCCTGACCTGCTCTGGCGTCGGCGCCACGCGGGTTACCACCCGCAGGTCGGCCTCCGTATCGGTTTTCAAATCGAGGTCCTGCTCAATCACGCCGTTGAGTATGCTCTTTATCTGTTTCTTCTCGCGGACTTCTTGCTTTTGGCGCAGGATCATCCGGTTCTTCTTTGAACGCAGGAGCTGCAGCGCATCGTCGTCGAAGGATGGCGCAATCAGAATCTCAAAAAATAGCCTGTTAATTTCTTCTGCCGCAGCGAGATCGACACGCTGATTAGTGGCCAGCACACCGCCAAAAGCCGAGATCGTGTCTGCTTGAAACGCCTTGAGGTACGCTTCCTTCAAAGAAGAACTCGTTGCCACACCACAGGCATTGGTGTGCTTGATGATGACAAACGCCTTCTCGCCTTCGAATTCGGCTACCAGATTTACCGCAGCATCCACATCGACCAGGTTGTTATACGAAAGCTCTTTACCATTGAGTTGCTCGAACAATGCGTCCAGATCACCGAAGAAGGTACCCTGCTGGTGGGGGTTCTCACCGTAACGGAGCTGCCTGCCCTGCTGGAAGCTCTTCTTGAGTCGCGGAAGCTGTTCCGCAGCGTTGAAATAGTCAAATATGGCGCTGTCGTAGTGAGAAGTAACGTCGAAGGCCGCAGCAGCGTAGTGTTTACGATCAGTCAGGTCTGTAGCACATGCCTTTGCCTGGATCAAACGCAAAAGATCACCATACTGCGATCGCGACGAAACGATGAGCACATCATTGAAGTTTTTGGCTGCGGCCCTGATCAGCGAGATGCCGCCGATATCGATCTTCTCAATTATATCTTCATCCGATCCTCCTTTGGCTACAGTCTCTTCAAACGGATATAGATCCACGATAACGAGATCGAGTGGTCCGATGTGGAACTCCGCCGCCTGGGTTACGTCAGACTTGTCTTCGCGCCGATAGAGTATGCCACCAAAGACGGCGGGATGCAGGGTTTTCACGCGTCCGCCAAAAATTGATGGATAGCCGGTGAGCTTTTCAACTGGCGTTACCGGGTATCCAAGCTTCTCGATGAATTCCTGGGTTCCTCCTGTTGACACTAACTCCACTCCGTTTTTTGCAAGGGAATGTATTATTGGCTCCAGGTTGTCCTTATAATAGACGGAAATAAGAGCTCTGGCAATCTTGCGTTGAGACATGCTTGCAGTTGAGTATTATACGCCTGTCTGGCGAAGTGAAAATTTTGTCATGAGATCAAACCCCGAAGTCTGATTCTTCGTAATGTTCGTATTCAACCGTGAATTCGTCTGCGTCAAGGTAGGCTGGGAATCTATCGCGGAACGAATGAAGCGAATTCGCGCTCAATTCCAACGTGTGCACCATTTCCGCTCCCTCGTTTGTGAAGATTGTATCTCCGCGAGGGCTAATCACTGCCGAATGGCCGTTGTATTCGACGCCATTGCCATCAAGCCCGATGCGGTTCACACCTATGACATAAGACAGGTTCTCGATCGCACGCGCCCTCAGCAACGTGTCCCAAGCCTCTACCCGGGCAGTAGGCCAGTTTGCTATGTATACGGCAACATCATAAGAGGGGCGTTTGGCTGCTGCGTCCCATTTATTCCGGCTCCAGACAGGGAAGCGTAGATCATAACAGATCAACGGGCAAATGCGCCATCCCTTCCAGGTCGATATCAGCAAGCTTTCGCCAGGTGCATAGGTCTTGTGCTCGTTCGCCATCCGGAACAGGTGCCGCTTGTCATAAGTCCGGTAATTGCCGGTGGGTTCCATCCAAAGCAGCCGATTGTAGTAGCGGTCATGCACCGATACAATGTAGCTGCCAAGAATCAAAGCGCCAGTTTGCTCCGACATGTGCTTCATCCACTTGAACGTACGCATGTTCATGAACTCGGCATTCTTGGCTGCCGACATGGTGAAACCGGTCGTAAACATTTCTGGCAGCACGATTACATCGGTCGAGCTATTCAATTGCCAGATCTTCTCTTCGAAGGCAGCCAAATTGGCTTCCGTATCTTCCCAGTGAAGTTCCGACTGGATCACACTAAATTTCAAGTCCTGCATAGGCCGCCTTCAGCCCGCAAATAAAGGAATTGCCCATCAATTTCTCCAATAAAAATTTAGAATGCGCTGCCCGCTCAGAGCGCGCGCAGGATGCGACACGCTTTTGCGAGCGTTTCCTCCTTCTTGGCAAAGCAGAATCGCAGGATGTTGTGATCAGTATGGTCCTTGTAAAATACCGAAATCGGGATGGAGGCGACCTTGTGTTCTTTGGTCAAGCGTTCGGCCATGGCTACGTCCCGGTCGCGTGATATGGCCCGATACGAAAGCAATTGAAAATACGATCCCCGGCTGGCGATTGGTTCAAAGCTGGAGCCCCGGATCTCGTTCAGAAAGAAATCCCGTTTCCGCTGATAAAACGAACCAAGCGTCGTATAGTGGTCGGGATCGCGGAGATAGTCTGCCATGGCCAGCTGAATGGGAGTATTTACGCTGAACACCACGAACTGGTGTGTCCGGCGGATTTCTGTCGTGAGCGCTGCGGGCGCCACTACATAACCCATCTTCCAGCCGGTAGCATGAAACGTTTTCCCGAAAGAAAAGACTGCGAAACTTCGGTTGGCGAGCGCGGGAAAGCGCAGTACGCTTTGGTGGGTTGCTCCATCGAAGATAAGGCGCTCATATACCTCGTCGCTGAGCACGAGCAGGTCGTGCTGCTCGGCGATGCGTTCGAGCTCAAGGAGATCGGCCTCGGCAAGAATTGATCCGCTGGGATTGTGTGGCGTATTAATGATCACCATCCGGGTAGAAGTCGTGATTCGCGCGCGCACCAGATCCCAATCGATACCAAAAGAGTCCGTCAGGTTGATGTGGATGGGGATTCCTCCATTCAATCTCACGGCGGGATCGTAAGAGTCGTATGAAGGATCAAACATGATCACCTCGTCGCCGGTTGTCACAAATGCGGAGATGACAGAAAAGATCGATTCGGTTGCGCCCGAGGTGATGGTAATTTCTGTGTCCGGATCAACACGGCGACCAAATGAACTTTGTACTACCTCCGCGATAACGTTGCGCAATTCCGGAGTGCCCGGCATGGGCGCATACTGATTGTAGCCCTCACGCATATACCGATGCACGAGTTCGATGATAACATCATCGATCATGAAATCGGGAAATCCCTGCGACAGGTTGATGGCATCGTAGTCCAGCGCCATCTTCGACATGACGGTAAAAATGGATGTGCCGACGTCGGGAATTTTGGATTCAATCCTCATGCGGGCCGGCGTTGATCTGTTACTTTTTCTGGGGAGCCGCAATGCGGTATTCCGTATCGACTTTGCCCTTCGAAATATCGGAGAGCTTGCCTTTCAACAATCGCTTCTTCAGCGGTGTGAGATAGTCCACGAACATCTTTCCTTCGAGGTGATCGTATTCGTGCTGAATGATCCGCGCTTTCATGCCGTCGAACTCTTCTTCTCTGAGATTCCATTCGTCGTCGTAGTAGCGAATGCGCAGCTTTTCATGGCGTTCCACTTTTTCGCGAATGTTGGGAATGCTCAGACAACCCTCTTCATATTCCCAAACCTCACCCGTTTCGTCGAGTATGACGGGATTGACAAAAGCCTTTTTGAAGTCGGCCATGGCGAGTTCATCTTCAATGATGGTTCCGTCAACAACAAAAATGCGAATAGACTTTCCGATCTGCGGAGCTGCGAGACCAATACCGCTAGCGTTGTGCATGGTCTCATACATGTCCTCAATCAATTGCGACAAGTCCGTGCCTGTGGGAATATCAGCAGCTCGCTGACGCAGCACCGGGTCACCGTACATAACAATCGGATAAATCATGGCCACAAATGTAACCTTAATAAATCATCTCCAAAAGTCAAAAATTGCGTGAGTATGACGATGCAAAACGATCCAGATCAAGAATTATCCAGACAGGGAAACATGAGCCCGGGACAGGTCAATACCCAAAAAAGAGGTATAACTATTTTTGCCAGGACGTGCTAGCCAGGACGCACGGCCGACATAAAAGACTGTAAAATAATGACGGCGCTGACTTTGTCGACATTGCCCTTATCGCGTCGGTCTTTCTTGCTGGCACCACTCTCCAGCATGGCGTGTTTGGCCAGGCTTGAAGTGAATCGTTCATCAACCTCGTGAACAGGTTTCCCGGGAAAAGCAACTTTCAGTTTCTCTATGAATGCCCGCACGCGTGGCGCATTCTGTGAGTCTTCGTTCTTCAGCGTCTTCGGCATACCCACAACAAATTCATCGACGATCTCGCGTGCTCCGTATGCGATGAGATAAGGCAGCAGGTCCGCGCTGGGTACCGTCTCTAAAGCCGTTGCTATAATTCGCAGTGGATCTGTTACCGCCAGGCCGGTGCGTTTCGCGCCATAATCGACAGCCAATATTCTTCCCATGCACGCAAGTTATGAAACGTGAACCCGTCGGCCGATTACAGACTATAATACAGCTGCACGAGTCCTGATGGATACGTGATCGAGTTGGTTAATTTTAACGTCTTCCTGTCTTTAAGCGCAGGATACAACGGCAGGCCGCTGCCCAACAGCAGGGGGTGAATTGACAGCGACAGTTCGTGCACCAGCTTATGTTCAAAGAGTGTGTGAAACAGTTTCGCGCCGCCCCAGAGCCAGATGTCTTTTCCAGGTTCTGTGATCATTTTCCGCACGAATCCGACGATATCATTTTTCACGACCGTAACGTTCTTAAAGTTGTGGGCGTCCAGCGACGAAGATGCAACGACCAATTTGTATTCGGGATAGGGTGCTCCAAAGCCGATGAGCATTTTGAAAGATTGCGATCCCATCAGAATGGTATCGATCCTTTCGTGGAATGCCGACATACCATAATCATGGTCCGTAAGGCACCAGTCATACTCTCCATTGGGACCTTCAATATATCCATCGAGCGTAACGGCCAGATTTAAGATAACCTTTCTCATAACTACAAAGCTGGGTGGAATAGATTAACGCATCTCTGCCCTGAAAGTTCGCCGAGAATTCCTCATTTTTCCGGAACCAGGGAACCTTTTCCTTACACATCCGGAACGCAGGTGCAGCGAAGCGAGTTGATTAGTTTAGTTTGATTTTCTCAGCGAAGCCAACCTTGATTTTTGTCTCAAGTGACATGGCTTTAGGAAAAAGTATCTCGTTCTCGATCCGTGCGTGGGTAACCAGACTCGATTCGAGCGCCTTGAGTTCATTATAAAGCACCTTAACGTGTAACGGCGCCGTTGGCTCGAGGCTATAATCGCGGGTTATGTTACGGATTCCTTCCATTTCATCATCGTGCGCCTCATGTTCCATCGCAAACTTGTGAACCGAATTCTTCTCCAACAGGTAGTAAAGTTTGGTCGGGACATAACTCAATTTGGCAGCGCGCTCCATTTCCAGGATAAAGGAAAACAGCGTATCTTCTTCTTCGTAGATGTGCTCAATGAAATCCTCCACGAAAAGCGGAAACACGATCTTCAGGTCGCGCTCTACTGCGTTGTAGTCAGGATGATTGGCCTTGAAACTTTCCACCAGCCGCGCGATGTAAGGCAACTTGTGTTTGATGAAGAGAAAATGTGAGTGCTTGAGGTACTCCAGAATAAGGTCGATAGGATATGATACCAGGGGGAGATCCGCTTCTCTCAAATACGAAGGGGATTCCATTTCGCGAATCACTTGTTCCACCTTCAGGCCACGTTGCTGGCATACCTGCTCCAGCGTGAGTGTAGAGTGCTCATAGAATTTGATCCCGAAATAATACAGCACATACGCGTGGACATAATTTTGATCCACCAGTTCAGCGATGCGCGTATCCTTCAAGGTGAGCTTGCTCATAAGGGTTCTGTAAATATAAGTGAATTTTCCAGGGTGAAGGCCAAAATTCTGGGACCTGATTAAAGCGGAATTCAGGCCTCCTATGGCGTGGCGCGCTCCGGCACAGGAGTTGCATAAGCTATGCAATCGGTTGGCAAATAGGCCCGGATGGGCCGGTGAAACCATTCACCCGGCGGACTGCGTTATTGATTTTAGCCGCCAACATTTAATTTTGTAGTTCGTTATTGATCAAAAACCAGCTTTTAATGAGCGTACCTAATAATTCGAAATATCAGATCCGGCTTCCTATTGTGCTTTGCCTTGGCCTCGCGGCAGGGATATTTTTGGGGGCAAGTCTGAGCGCCAAGAAGGGAGCGTCGGAGGTGAGTCGCGACGTGCAAAAGTTCCGCGATGTCCTTACCCAGATACAGAACGAATATGTAGACACGGTCAACACAAGCGCCCTGGTGGACGACGCTATTCAGCACATGCTTAACAAGCTTGATCCTCACTCGGCCTACATTTCGGCCGCCGACCGCAACGCCGCCAACGAGGATTTACGCGGAAATTTTGACGGTATCGGGGTCGAATTCAACATTTTCCAGGACACCATCGTGGTCGTTTCGGCCCTGAGCGGCGGGCCTTCCGAGGCGCTGGGTATTCAGTCGGGCGACAAGATCATCAAGGTGGATGGAAAGATGCTGGCCGGCATCGGTGTCACTTCTCCCGATGTCATGAAGGCCCTTAAAGGTCCGAAGGGCACGGAAGTTAACGTCACGATCCTGCGCCGCAACAGGGCGATTGATTATAAGATTATCCGCGATAAGATCCCGCAATACTCTGTCGACGTGGCCTACATGGTGGACAGTGAAGTGGGTTACATCAAGGTGAACCGCTTCGCAGCCACTACTTTCGAGGAATTTCACACGTCGCTGAAGAAGCTGAAGGATCAAGGCATGAAGAAGCTCGTCCTCGATCTGCAGGGAAACCCTGGCGGATACATGAATATGGCCATCGACATGGCCGACGACTTCCTGACTGCCGGGAAGAAGATCGTGTTTACGAATGGCAAAGAGAAGAAATACAATTCCGATGCGTCGTCTACTGCCCGGGGCGAATTTGAGCAAGGAGACCTGATCGTTTTGATGAATGAGGGCAGTGCGTCGGCCTCGGAAATCCTGGCAGGTGCGTTACAGGACAATGATCGGGCACTGGTTGTGGGCCGACGTAGCTTTGGCAAGGGACTTGTTCAGTCACCGTTCGAGTTGACCGATGGCTCTGAACTGCGGCTCACGATCTCACGATACTATACGCCCTCCGGACGCTCGATACAAAAGCCATACACGGATGGCGACGAGTATTCCCGCGACATTGTCAGCCGCTACGACCATGGGGAGTTCTTCCATGCCGACAGCATCCACTTTAACGACTCGCTCAAATACGCAACAGCCAGTGGCCGCTCGGTATATGGTGGTGGCGGTATTATGCCCGACTACTTTGTACCCCTTGATACGACGCTGAATAGCCATTATCTGAATGAGCTGTACACTTCGACGTCCATTCAGGAGTTTACATTTGGTTATGCGGAAACTCACAAAGAGGAATTGGTAAGCAAAGGATTCGAACACTTCTTCAAAACGTTCCAGGTATCGGATCAGATGCTGGCTGAACTGGTAAGAGTGGGTGAGCGGAACAAGGTGCGTGCTGACCGACGCGAGTTGATGAAGAAGAAGAGCCTGTTCCAGGTACATGTGAAGGCACAGATCGCGCGAAAACTCTGGGGCAATGACGGGTTTTTCCCGGTCATCAATGAGACCAACGAGGTGTTTTTGAACGCGCTCAAGCTGTTCGACCGGATCCCGGAACTCAACCGCCGAGCGATGTAGTGTCCTTGGGGGCATCGGACTTCGTGGTTACGGCCCCATTTGTTTCCACCGTTCCGTTCATGATCACGGTCATCAGCGTCCCGGGGTGGGTGGCAAGTGGCCAGTTCGGTTCAAGCGGCTGTCCGATCGGTGTCAATGCTTTCTTGCGCCGGCTCTTATATCTCAGGAACGGAAGCTCGAGGAACTGATACGACAACGCAGCGAAGGCAATTGACAGGGCAAATCTGAAAAACGACACGACAAGAAAGTTCACATTGTCGTGGTGCACACGAAAGATCTCCAAGGCATAAAAAATAGGCAGATGGTAAAGATATATACCATACGACCGCACACCTAGCCACTTTACCAGCCGATGCGATAATACCGGGTGTGTTGGATTGCGCAGCGTAATGACCACGATCGCAGCGCATACCAGGTTAGTCACCACAAAGCCCCCTTCCAGCCAAAGGCGATCTGAGAAGCTGAGGAACAGACCCGAACTGACGAAGACAACAGCCAATATACCTAGCCAGATATTATCGTACCGGGACGGTGTTGGTGCTCCGTAATTGTATTTGTCCCGATAGACTACGAAAAAGATCAGGGCTCCGATCAGCATACAGTCAATACGACAAAGCGTAAAGCCGTAGGGATCGATCCAAAAAATGCCCGACCTCCAGGCGTCCTGATTCAGGTAGGCGGCGACGCGGAACACTTCCAGCATGGCTATCGTCACACCTAAAAATACGATCCTTCCCTTGTCCTTGAGCTTGAACAATAGCACCAGTGAGAGGGTTGGCCAGATGAAGTAGAAGTGTTCCTCTACCGACAAGGACCAGAGATGCGGGAGGTTTCCTAAATAATTATCAATTACGAGGTTTGAGAAGTAAAAAAGGGAAGCGAGGTTGGTGATGGTTCGATCACTTCCAGCCGGAAGCGGAGTAATCGTCCACAGCAGATTGGCAAGCAATATGCACAAGAACAAAGCCGGCAACAGCCGCAGGGCGCGTCCCACATAAAAGTTCTTGAACGAAATGGTTCCTGTCTTGCTGTATTCGGAGTATAGGAGGTAGGTGATCAGAAACCCGCTCATGATGGAAAACAGATCCACTCTGGGGATGCCGCCAGCGAAGTATCCATAACTTCCATGAAACACCATCAGCATTAGGATGGCAATTCCCCGCAGCCCGTCAAAGCTCTCAATATACTTCAGCTTCATAACCCAATGGGATGAACTCTAAAAGATTGATTTGCAGTAAGGCGTGATGCCTTCTTCGACAGGTTAGTGGGGTGGCCTGTTCACACTACCAAAATAGCCAATTTTTATGGTGTTAAAACACTCGTTAGCCATTTTTCTATTTCTTTAGGAAAGTGCTGATACTCAAGCACGTGTATTTTTGCCGCAATATCCTCAGGCCGATCATCAGCAGACACCGGGCAAGTTGCCTGAAAAACTACTCTGCCCTCGTCATATTGAGCGTCCACCAGATGGATCGTAATCCCGGACACCGTGTCGCCTGCTGCCTTGACAGCTTCATGAACTTTCATGCCATACATTCCCTTACCACCATACTTCGGAAGCAACGCCGGGTGAATGTTTATAATGCGATTTGGATAACGGTCGAGGATGTACGCCGGCAGCAGCCAAAGAAAGCCTGCCAGAACAATGTGTGTTATACCCGCCTCTTCAAGCCATTCCAGGATCTGCGTTGATTCCCGGTAGATCTTCCGGTCAAAGATTTTGCTGGCGATGCCATGGTTCTCCGCGCGCTTGAGTGCATAGGCATCGGGACTGTTGCTCAACAACAAAGAAACTTCAACATCCTGGTGATGCTTGAAGTGCCGGATAATTTCTTCGGCATTGCTGCCGTTACCAGATGCAAAAATCGCTATGCGTGCTGTGTTCATGAGCGGAAAATGAAGGACAAAGAAAACAAAGAACTCACCGGTTATACAAACGCCATGCTGGCAATTCCCATAAGCATGATAACCTTGCACAAAGTGCTCAGGTACATGAAGTCGAGTTTTGTGTCTGCCCGTACGAGTTTCCAGACCAGTATTAGCAGCGGTACGAAGAGAAAGATCAGTTGATAGCGGAAGGGCAAAGCCTGGTACTGATAATTCAGGGATACCACGGTAATTGAAAATACTATCACGATCAGGTAGACAACGAGTTTCGTACGGCGGATACCCCATACGATAGGCAGGGTTTTGCATCCAAATGTGTTGTCTCCCTTCAGGTCTTCTATGTCTTTAATGATTTCCCTAACGAGCGTCATGAACATAGCGAACACGGCAAAAACGCCAATGAGCGCATTGCCGGTGCGATATAGTATGTCCACGCTGTACACGGCGGCTCCTGTGAGGAGTGCTACCGTCAGATTGCCGACGAACGGCAAGCGTTTCAAGCTGTTTGAATAAAGCCACAACAAAAATACAGACACCACATTTAAGGCCGTGATTCTCCACGACAGGTAAACACCGAGCGAGATACCCACGAGTGACAGCAGGACATGAAACAGGATTGCGAAACGCCTGGTGATGCTTTTGCCAATGACGACGCGGTCTGGCTTATTGATGTAATCAATTTTAACGTCATAGTAGTCGTTGATAATATAGCCGGCCGCAGCTACTGCCATCGTAGACAGGGATAACAAAAACAGGCGCAGGTCAAAAACAGTCTGTTTGTCGATAAGGAACGCGGCGGTAAAATATTGCGCGAACGAAATCATCACGAGGTTTCCAAAGCGTGTGAGCTTCAACATCGATTCAATAAATTCCCCGGATCGTGACAACAAGGCCATGAAATAGTAAAAATAGTCTTTAGTCCTTAGTCCTGAGTTGTTTTTAGTACTTATAGTCCTGCGAACACTGCGTTCCAAAAAACTATATATGTGCTCATAACAACTAAGGACTAAGGACTAAGGACTAAAGACTAAAGACTAAATACTTGTCACCACGTATGTCCGGCGGAAAGTTGTGACCGTAACGATGTTGTCACATTCACCATCGCCATAGTTTACGAGGCGCTTCCGCGCTACATAGCCACCGAGACGGGTCATCTCCACCACGCCGCTTACCCTGGCAAAATTGCCCACCGCAGCGCATGACCAATTGGCAATGATGGGGGTTGTGATTTCGTCCGTGAATGAGCGTCCCGTGGTCGACTGACCGGAAATCGAACCCGTGATTTTGTAGACGTTATTGGAGGGATCGTTGTCCGCATAACCGGACAAAAGCTCGCGAGTTCTGCTTCCGTTAAATACGACATACTCCCCATTGGGAAAAGTTACCTTCAGGTCAGCCAGGTGCTTGGTCGATTGCAAATTACCCGCGTCGTTGATAGCAATGTCTCGCAGTCCGATAGTTCCTGATACTTCTCTGTGGTTGACAAAGTAATTTTCAAAAGTGATGATCCGGTTGCTGATGGAATCACCAACCACGCCGCTATACGCAATGATGATCTTACCGCTTCGTTCGCGCCCGTAAGGACCCACGCATCCATCGCCGAAGTCAATGGTGACGGTTTTGTTTTCGGTATCCTTCGTTACCGTCGCACACGCGTCGCCGCTCATTCTTCCGCCGGCATTGGCCATTTGTGTTTCAACCTGGCCCGCGACTTCCAGGACGTCGTCGCTGGCGTCTTCACCCAGGGAGGCTGATTCGAGTGTTTGCTCCTCCTCTTCGTCCGAGCCTTGCGAAAATCGTTCGTCGCGCTCGCACGCTACCATCACCAACGCCGCGGTGATCATCGTCAGGATTGATCTTAAGAATTTGGTTTTCATGATTCAATGGTTTAGTTCTGTTCCGAGCTATGCGAACCCAAACCTGGCCAGGGCGAATTCATTTATCTTTCTTTTGAAAGACGTTGCTTAGATGGGGGTGACGGACGAAGGTTTAAGGGACCTTCGAAACTTTTTTGATGAGCAGCGACGTGATGACGAGCGAAATCGCGCCAACTACCACAAGGACAGCGGTTTGCCAGCCATGAAAAATGAAGGTGAAGGCAACGGCGTCGGCCTTGGGAATGCTGTAGAGGAAGAAAAGTCCTTGCGGAACCAGCACATGATAAGAGCCTGCGCCGCCGGGTAGAGGAACGGCCATAGCTATTGCGCCAATCGCGAACAAGCTTAACACGGCATGGAATCCAAGCACGCTGGTGGAGGGAAAGGCCCGAATGACAGCATAGCTCATAAGAAAGTACAAACCCCAGATCGCCAAAGAATAGAGAATGAAAGGCCATTTATTCTTGAGCCTGAAAACGGAAGTAAGTCCTCCTTTGAAACCACTCCAGGTTTTGTTGAGAAAATTCTTGACTCGCTGGCTTCGGTTGACCACCCAGTAGAGCACGGCACCCATGACAAGCAAAATGGCCACAACGATAGCGATCACGATGACCCGCGATGTCCCGCCGCCTGCGCCTATGGGTAGCGTTGCTACAAAGGCAAACAGCTTTTGCGACTCGGCTAAAAACGCGAAGGCAATGATCGACAACATACAAATCAGATCAACGATTCGCTCGACCACCACAGTGCCAAAGGAAATTTCTACCGGCGTTTTATCGAGTTTGTAAAGGTTGTAGCAGCGGGACACTTCGCCACCGCGGGGTATCGCGAGGTTTACCAGGTAGCCTACCATGACGGAAAGAAAGGTATCCCGAACCTTCGGACGGAAGCCCACCGGCTCCAGCAGGATTAGCCACCGGATTGCGCGGAGCCAATGGCTGAATATCATGATGATCGCCATAACGACCAGCCATCCTTTGTGAGCGTGCTGCCATGCCGCCACGAGATAATCCCACTTGTTGCCACCACCCGCCACGTGGATGCCGCGCAATGAAAACCAGATTAGCAGGCCCGTGGCCAGCAGAATCAAACCATACTGAATAGTGTTGCGTATTCCCGACACGAAGCTTTCGCGATATTTTCGGGACTAAGGTAACTTATTATCGGGAGTGGGAAAGATGATGGTAGGTTTGAATTCCTTCGCCTTTTTCAATTTCATCGAGGCATATGAAATGATGATCACGATATCGCCCACTTGTGCCTTGCGCGCAGCCGGGCCGTTGAGACACACCATACCCGAGCCGCGATCGCCTTTAATCACATAGGTCTCCAAACGTTCACCGTTGTTGACATTGACGACCGCTACTTTTTCTCCTTCAATAAGATTGGCAGCGTCCATCAGATCTTCATCGATGGTAATACTACCCACATAGTGAAGTTCAGCCTGGGTGATACGTGCCCGGTGAATTTTGGACTTCAGTACTTCTATTCTCACGTCTTTAAAACAGGGCTCAAATCCCCTTACTTTTTATCCGAAGGGTACAATCAAAACTCAATCCAAAAACATATTGTCGATCAGCCTGACATCGCCGGCAGTGACCGCCACAAAAATAATGGCTTCCGTTGCCTTTTCAACACGACTGAGCGGTGTGAGGTTCAATGGATCAGCCACTTCGAAGTATTCAACCCTGATATTGGTATGGGATTCGATTGCGTCCTTGGCTGCCTTTTTTACCGTTTCCACCGGTTCCGACTGGCGGAGACGCGAACCCGCGAGACGGAGTGTCTGGTAAAGTACGGGAGCCTGCTTACGGAATTCCGGAGAGAGGCGTTGATTTCGCGACGACATCGCAACGCCGTCCGATTCCCGGACTATTGGAATGCAAACGATCTCAATATTGAACTTGAGTTCATTTACCAGCCTTTTGACGATCGTGAGCTGTTGCCAGTCCTTTTGTCCAAAATAGGCCCGCTCAGGTTCGCAAATGTGAAAGAGTTTCGAAACAACCAGCGCCACACCACTGAAATGCCCGGGGCGAAACGATCCTTCCATCACCTTGTCAAGATGTCCGAAATCAAATGTCAGCAGGGGCTTATCGGCATACATTTCAGCGTCGTTGGGCACGAGTAGTATGTCGCAGGATACGCTTTCAAGCATCGCTACATCGTGTTCGAATGTTCGCGGATACTTTTGCAGGTCCGCCGGATTATTGAATTGGGTTGGATTGACGTAAATCGTGCAAATCGTGACATCGTTGGCCTTTTTCGAGGCCTCGATAAGCGAAATATGACCCTGATGGAGGGCACCCATGGTCGGCACCAGACCCACCGTTCTGCCATTCGTGGTAATTTCCGTCAGGTAGGTCCGGAAGGGGCCTATCTCATTGAAAATCTTCATTTTACGTCATTTTGGCAAAGGGTCGCAAAGATATAGGGAAAACTGAAAATTAGTTGATCAGGGGGGTAATTTTTTGTACTTTTGTGGTTCAATTTTCCTTCTACATTAAAATTCAATCAATATGTCAAAACTTCGAGTTCTTTATGTAGCCAGCGAGATCAATCCGTTTCTGCAAACCTCCGAAGTTGCGGACTTTGTGCGCAAACTTCCTCAGGCTATGCAGGAAAGAGGGATGGAGATCAGGATCCTGGTTCCAAGATTTGGAATAATTAACGAACGTAAGAACAGATTACACGAAGTTGTCAGGCTGTCGGGGATTAATATCGCGGTTGGTGATGAGGAGAAGCCTTTGATTATTAAGGTTGCGTCTATACCGAATGCAAAGTTGCAGGTGTATTTCATTGATAACGAAGATTATTTCCACCGTAAATCGGTTTTCCACGATAAGGAAAACAAGTTTTACGAGGATAACGACGAGCGTGCCATCTTCTTCTGCAAAGGAGTGATCGAAACCGTTCGCAAGCTGGGATGGGCACCTGACGTGGTGCATTGCAATGACTGGATTACCAGCTTCATTCCCCTGTACCTGAAAACCACCTATAAGAACGACCCGTTGTTCAAGAACGCCAAAACCGTGTTCACCATCTACAACAACTCGTTCTCTCACAAATTTAAAGGCGATATTATGGACAAGGTCAAGATGATTGACATTGAAGATAATATGCTGGGCAATCTCAAGACCGCTGATTTCGAAGGCTTCATCAAGCTTGGCATGGAATTCTCTGATGCCGTGATCGTCGCCGGGGAGAACAAGAAACTCGAAGGGCTGTTCAAGAAGAACAAAGAAAAGAAGGTCGAAAACTTCGACAATGACGAGAACTCAACAGAATCGTATTACAACCTCTATAATGAACTTATGGGTTAAGCGCATTGGGCAACTGACCATTATGTCGGTTGCCCAATTTTTTTTATCCTGCCAGGAAGAAGTAAGCGTTTTAGGTTATAAAAATCCAAACACCAAATTCAAGGTATCTTATTTTGAAATCCCCGTAGAAAGCAGCGTGCTGCTCAGGGACTCATTGCGTACCTCCAACTTTTTCTACAATTCGGAACCGAATCGTCTATTAGTCGGAAGCTATCAGGACGACAGATTTGGCACGGTTAGCGCCAGTGCCGTTACGCAGTATTTTCCTGTCGGCGTAGCAAAATTAGCCACGGGGGCTGTGTTTGACTCGGTGTCGTTACGACTGCAATTTGATCTGTATCACTACGGGTCTAACGTTAAGACCTCGCAGTCTATGTCTGTGTACAAACTGGAAGACGTCATCAAGTTTGATAATCTCCAGTACTACTTCAATAAGTCGTCGGTGTCGACCGGCACGTTGCTGGGTAACAAATCATTCACCATCGACCCGGATGACTTTGATGATTTTGCCATCAGCTCTACCGACTACGATACGATCATTACGGTGAAAGTTCCTCTTAACTATGCTTTTGGCCGCGACATCTTTGCCGCTGCTGAGCGGTATAGGGACGGTAGCAGTAGCGAAGACTCATTGTTCGTCAAATACAACGACTTCATTGAGCAATTCAAGGGGCTGGTGATAAGACCTGACGCCGCCGACAAGGCCATAGGTTTCGCGCCCTCTGCGGCAGGTACACGTTTATTATTGCACTATCATACCGACAAAGACACCCTTGCGCTGGAACTGGGATTGGGCGGTGTCATCAGCTTCAACCAGATCAACGGCGATCGGTCAGCCACAGAGCTCGCTCAAATCCAGCAATATCACCAAGACTACTTCAAGGACTCGGAGACACGCTACATTCAATCGGGCACGGGGATCTTGACGAAAGTTGACTTTACCAACTTCTACAATTTTATCGATACGATTCCCAACATTCTGGTGAACTCGGCGGAGTTACTGGTCGAAAACGTAGAGTCGAGTGCGTTCGCGCCTCCTCCATCGATCGTGTTGAGAAGTCTAACGCCTAGCAACAATCGCCTTAGGGTATTTTCCGCGACCAGACCACAAGACAGCGTTGACGTTGTGCGATATCGCGGGTACTTTAGCTACGACTTCGCCACCTCGACCACGCCTGCGCTTGTCGACAACGATCAAGTATTCTATCTTCGGGGCGATAAGGGCAGTTCGCTGGCGTATTCTTCGACTAAGCGTTCGTACAGTGGGGTGTTTACCTTGCTGTTTCAACAGATGTCTATACGCAATGACGACCGCACTCCGCTAACCACTTTCGTATTGTATCCCGGATCAGATGCTTCTTCTACACCTGCGTTCAGCACTGGCGCGAAATCGCTAAACCGTGCCGTATTTCCCAAGAGCGGGATCAAGCTTCGCATATATTATACGAAGCCCTTGAATGTTCAATAAACCCTCTTGCCGTTATGTGTGGAATAGTTGCGTATGTTGGAGATCGCCAGGCGGCGGAAATTGTTATCAAAGGTCTTAAACGTCTCGAATATCGCGGCTATGACAGCGCGGGTATTGCGCTCTTCAATGGAGACTTGAATGTTTACAAGTGCAAAGGGAAAGTCTCCGAGCTCGAGCAGTTTATCGTTGACAAACCGCTTAATAGCACTATCGGAATGGGCCATACCCGTTGGGCCACACACGGAGAACCGAACGACCGCAATGCGCACCCACACTTTTCAGGCGATGGTCAGCTGGCCATTATTCACAACGGTATTATCGAAAACTATAGCGCGCTCAAAAAGGAACTGATTAACAAAGGTCACCAGTTCGCTTCGGATACGGATACCGAGGTACTCGTTCATTTTATTGAAGACATCAAGGAGAAGAACGATTGCCCACTGGCCGAAGCGGTACGCCTGGCGCTTAGCCAGGTAGTAGGTGCGTACGCCATTGTGGTGATGTCGAAGAATGAACCTAACACACTGGTGGCCGCAAGAAAGGGCAGTCCGCTTGTGCTGGGCATCGGCAAGAATGAATTCTTCATGGCATCGGATGCCACGCCCATCATCGAATACACGAATGAGGTCGTTTACCTTAACGATCAGGAGATAGCTTTGATTAAGGATGGCAAGCTAAGTGTGACCAATACGGCCAATCTTCCCCTGACCCCATACGTACAAACCATCGATCTTGAACTGGAGGCCATTGAGAAGGGCGGATTTGAACACTTCATGCTGAAGGAGATCTTCGAGCAACCCAAGTCGATCGCCGACTGTATGCGCGGTCGCCTCGACGCCCGCAGGGGGCAACTCATGCTAGGTGGATTGCGGGAACACATAGACAAACTGGTAAACGCTGACAGAATCCTGATCGTGGCTTGCGGCACCTCGTGGCACGCAGGTCTTGTTGCAGAATATATACTGGAGGAATTCTGTCGCATTCCGGTTGAAGTTGAATACGCCTCAGAATTTCGTTATCGGAATCCAATCATCCGCGAGGGAGATGTCGTTATTGCCATCTCACAATCTGGTGAAACAGCTGACACCCTGGCCGCCATTGAACTCGCGAAGTCCAAGGGAGCGATAATTTTTGGTGTCTGCAACGTGGTTGGATCTTCAATCGCCCGGGCAACTCACGCAGGTGCCTATACGCATGCCGGTCCCGAGATCGGTGTAGCCAGCACGAAAGCATTTACCGCGCAGCTCACCGTGTTGACCATGATCGCCCTCACGATAGCCCAGCGTAAGGGAACGATTTCTGATCAAAAATTTCACGAACTGTTGACCGAGCTTGAAAGCATTCCCAAGCACGTGGAAAAGGCATTGGCCTTGAACGACGAGATCAAGGAGATTTCGGCGATCTTTAAGGATTCGCACAACTTCATCTACCTCGGACGAGGTTACAACTTTCCCGTGGCTTTAGAAGGGGCGCTCAAACTGAAAGAGATCTCGTACATCCACGCCGAAGGATATCCTGCAGCCGAGATGAAGCACGGCCCCATTGCCCTCATCGACGAAGAAATGCCCGTGGCTTTCATTGCCACACGCGACAGTTCATACGAAAAGATCGTCTCTAATATCCAGGAAGTGAAAGCCCGTAAGGGACGTGTAATTGCTGTCGTAACGGAAGGAGACAAGATCATTCCCGCCATGGCAGAATTTGTTATTGAAGTGCCGGCTGTCCACGATGCCCTCATGCCGCTGGTGGCGGTAATCCCATTGCAATTATTGTCTTATCATATCGCCGTTATGCGCGGATGTAACGTAGACCAGCCACGGAATTTGGCGAAGAGCGTTACAGTAGAGTAAGCCAGCGAGGTGGATGAAGCGGGTTCGTGGCTGGATTCTACCCAGGCGTACGGGGAGAGCGGTTCTGCTCATGAAATTCTCTTATCTGTTTCAATAGGTAGGTGAGGTCTAGGGTAAAATAAGGCCGCTCACCTGCTTCATCCACCACGCTGGCTTGCTCTACGATTGCCGCTTTTTATGGAGTGCTGTTTCGAGCGGGTATGCCTTCGGCATGACCCTGAAATTCATCCTTTTTCCTTAGCTTAGGCTTCTTACAAAACCCCTCTGTTATGGAATCTCTCGACAGTTACCGTCAAGTTATTGTGACGTGGGTAATGACCTACGGCATAACAATCGCAGGCGCGATCATCGTTTTTATTATTGGTCTCTATGTGGCCAATTGGGCTACGAAAATGATCACGCGGGGAATGCGCAGGAGAAATTTCGATATCTCACTGCAATCCTTCCTGGGCAGCATGATCAGCGTGGGCCTGAAAGTTCTCCTGCTCGTAACGGTGGCGGGAATGCTGGGTATTCAAACCACTTCATTTGTCGCCGTGATTGGTGCGATGGGTCTGGCCGTTGGCCTGGCTCTGCAGGGGTCGTTGGCGAACTTCGCTGGCGGCGTACTCATGCTGGTGTTTAAACCGTTTAAGGTGGGTGATCTCATCGAGTCACAAGGCCAAACCGGCGTCGTGCACGAAATTCAGATCTTCAATACAATCCTGCTGACGGGCGAGAACAAGACGATCATTCTGGCAAATGGAGCCGTTTCGAACGGAACAATCATAAACTATTCCAAGCAGGGCACGCTGCGTGTCGACATCACGATGGCCGTAGCGCCGGACAATGATTATCAAAAGGTGAAGAAAGTAGCAGAGGATCTTATGCTGGCACATCCCCTGGTCCTGAAGGAGCCGGCCCCTTCAGTCAATATCCAGAAGATTGGCGATGGCATGGTTACGCTGGCCATTCGTCCTTTCGCGGCGGCGGCGAACTATTGGGATGTGTATTTCGGCCTCCACGAGCAACTGAAAGTGGCGTTCGAGAAAAATGGCGTGTCGGCACCAGTTCCCGCCAGAATAATTATCAATAAGTAACCGGCCGCAGGCGTTGGGTCGTGCAGCGTCTGGCGCGAGCGTTCGGCTATGTCAACCTTATGACGCGAGTTCCTGTACTGCCATCCAGGCCATCAGGCCTGGGCCGATCGCCAGCGCCTCTTCGTCGATGTCGAAAGTAGGCGTGTGCACGTAGGAGTTAATGCCCTTCGATGCGTTGCTGGTGCCCAGGCGATAGAACGAGGCAGGCACAATCTGGGAGTAGTAGGAGAAGTCTTCGGCCCCCAGGGAGATGTCGATGTCTACCACGTTCTCTTTTCCAACATAAGCTTCGGCGTAATTTTTTATTCTGCGTGTAAGCAGGGGGTTGTTCTCGAGATAAGGATATCCCCGCGAAATGTCAACCTCGCAGCGACCACCCATCGATTCGGCCATACCTTCTGCCAGACGCTTGATACGTGCAAGCGCCGATTCACGCCATTCTTCGTTCATGGCTCTGAACGTACCGGCTACGTTTACTTCATTCGGAATGATGTTCGTTGCACCGTGGCCGATGATGTTCCCAAACGTAAGCACAGTTGGCTGCCTGGGATTTGCATTGCGGCTAATGATCTGCTGCATGGCTACAATGATGTGTGAGGTGATAACGATCGGATCGATGCATAAGTCCGGTGCGGCCCCATGTCCACCCTTACCAATGACCTTGAGATAGATTTCGTCGGCACTGGCCATATACATGCCTTCGCGAAAGCCGATCTTTCCGGCCGGCAGCAACGGAAACACATGTTGTCCCAAAATGGCGGAGGGAACAGGGTTTTGCAGCGCACCATCTCTTATCATGTAAGATGCACCGCCCGGATTCTTTTCCTCACCAGGTTGGAAGATGAAGCGAACCGTACCTTCGAATGAGTCGCGCAGTTGGTGAAGAATACGGGCGGTGCCCAGAAGCGATGAAGTATGTACATCGTGGCCACAGGCGTGCATGACACCCGTATTTTTTGACTTATAAGAAACGTCATTGGCCTCTGTGATGGGCAACGCGTCCATATCGGCCCGAAGGGCAATGGTTTTGAGCGTTGGATTCTTTCCTCGTATTTCGGCCACCAGCCCGGTAGTTGCCATGGGCGTCAGTTGGTCAATACCGGCGGCCTTCAACACTTCGACTACATATGCCACCGTATTAAATTCCTGATAAGATAACTCCGGGTGGGCGTGAAGATGTCTTCTCACGGCAACCGTATCGTGGCTGTTTGCGGCCGATAATATCTTTATACGTTCAAGCAAACTCATTTCTGGTCGGTATTGAAGTGCAAAAATATCCATTCGCGAGCGACTTTAAAAAAAATCGCACTAAGGAGACAACTTTGCATCCTGGCGTCCCAGCGGTTAAAATAGCCCTGCTTCTTTGCTTCCTTTCCCCGGAAACTGCCTCCTAACTTGTTATTGACCATCGATCGCCAGATATTAGTACCCCTTGTCAAACACTTCCGCACAGGAGTAATCGACCTCATAAACCCAACCATTCACCCATGAAAGGACGCCTGTTCCTGCCGCTCGCTTTTGCATGCACATTCGCATTCGGCCAGCAGCCATCATCAGTCACGCTACCGCTTACCGATCTCTCGGCCTTCAGGTCGCAGGCGGGTAACTGGCAGATCGTCGGCGATGTTACTATTGATCCCACGCGCGACATCCATGAGCACGCTGCTGCTCCTGCTTTGTCCGCTTCGAAAAAGAAGAATAAAAAAGGAGCCGCAATTCCCACGACGGTACTGCCGATCGTTAGCTTCAGTCCGGGTGCCGGTATCCTGCTGAACCTCAACGACGAAACCAAGAAGGATCACCTGGTTTCGGTATTTGAGCACGGCGACATTGAACTGGAGTTCGAGGTTATGCTACCGAAAGGATCAAACTCAGGTGTCTATTTGCAAGGTCGCTACGAGGTGCAGTTGCTCGACAGCTGGGGCGTTAAAAATCCCTCGTTCTCCGACATCGGAGGTATCTATCGGAACTGGGAAAAAGAAGAGGGTAAGATCTACATGGGCAAGGCACCGCTCACCAATTCGGCAAAAGCACCTGGTCTTTGGCAAAAATTCAAGGTCGCGTTTCGGGCACCGCGCTTCAACTCGGCCGGTGAGAAAATTGCCAACGCTCGTTTTGTTTCTGTCGAATTGAACGGCGTAAAGATTCATGACAATGTGGAGGTGCCTCTCCCGACCGGAGGGCCGCTGGAAAACAATGAGCTACCGATTGGTCCGCTAATGATCCAGGGCGATCACGGGCCGGTGGCCATTCGCAATGTGAAATACAAGCTGATGAAAGAGGTGAGTTTCTCACTGAGCGAAATCACCTATAAGACGTGGTACGGTGACTTCAAAGCGTTCTCAGACTTCACCTCACTGGCACCCGCTGCAACTGGGTCGATACCCGAACTAACCTGCGAGGTTCTTGAAAACGAAGACGCCTATGGCGTTCAGTATGCGGGTAAGATCAATGTACCTGAAGATGGCAGCTACGCCTTTACCCTGGCGTTCTCTGGTGGCGGTCGCCTCACCATAAACAACGAACAGGTTACAAACTTTCCCCGTCGCGACGGCTATGAGCAAAATAAGGGCTGGATAACGCTGAAAAAAGGTTCAAATCCCTTCGAAATTCTCAACTATAAGAATGCATCCTGGATGCCGCCCCGCCTCGGCCTTTTTGTGTCGAGCGAAACGACGTATCAGCAGTCGCTGCATGCTTTCAATTCCTATCCACCAGATGACGATCCAACATCGCCGATTTTTGTAGCGGTAGGCAATGAACCAAAGCTGCTCCGTTCGTTTCTGGATTTCAATGGCGACCGCAGACAGCGGCTCACGCATACGATCAGCGTAGGTGACCCTTCCGGTGTAAACTACGTGTACGACAACAAAAATGGCAACCTGCTCTGTGCCTGGCACGGCGCCTTCGTTGACGCCACCAGGATGTGGCACGACCGAGGCGACGGCTCTTCTGTCCCCCGTGGGGCAGCGCAGTATTTCTTTGTTAATCAACCGCTCGCATTCCTCGCGACCGACAAAGATGCATTCCCGGTCATTCCCAACGATGCCCTCACCGACAAGGCCAACCATGTTGGCAAAGGCTATTCCATCGGAGCTGACGGGCGCCCGGTTTTCAAATACAACTATCAGGGCCTCGAAGTAGAGGACAAGATCTATCCTGATGGGGAAGGTAAAGCGCTCACACACGAAGTCATCGTCAAGAATCGCGGCACGAAAGCGGGCTTGTACTATAAGCTCGGAGAAGGACATGAAATAACCGCGCTAAAGGATGGTCTGTATGCCATTGACGACAAGCAATACTTCATCCGCATTGAATCAACCAAGGTGGTGATCCGGGAGGTGAATGGTCGAAAAGAACTCATCGTACCCGTCGACACGCAGGTTAAATACGACATCCTTTGGTAACGAAAATTTCGTCAAACGCACAATCAGGAAGACATATGAAATCGCTTTACAAATATCTGCTGCTATCAGGTCTGGTATTTATGATGTCGTTCTCAGCAGTGGTAACACAGGCTCAACGGACGGCAACGGAAGATGACTACTATAAAATCATCAGCGTGGCTACGCCCGAGGGAATTTTGCTGGAAGTGGGTGGTGTCGCAACACTCCCCGACGGTCGCATCGCATTGGCTACACGCCGGGGCGATGTGTGGATTGTCGAGAATGCAAGTATGGAGGCCGGTGTGGCCGAGTTCACGCGGTTTGCCTCCGGACTACACGAAGCATTGGGGCTTGTCTGGTACAAGGGTTCTTTGTACACGGCCCAGCGCGGCGAGCTAACGAAACTCACCGACACCAATGGTGATGACATCGCCGACCAATACGAGACCGTGTATGCCTGGCCCCTTTCGGGCCATTATCACGAATACTCATTCGGACCAAAGATCGCTCCTGACGGAAGCTTCTTCGTAACAGGCAACGTAGCCTTCGGTGATGAAGAATGGTGGCGCGGTGAGAGCCGTGTTCCCTATCGCGGCTGGACCATGAAGATTCACCCCGATGGAACCTTGGAGCCATGGGCTACAGGCATGCGTTCGCCCTGTGGCCTCGGAATGATTGACGGTGAATTATTCTATACCGACAACCAGGGTGACTGGCAGGGCTCAGGTGGCGTTTTTCACGTATCGAAAGGATCGTTCACGGGACACCCCGCTGGACTTCGCTGGACAAACCTGCCTGATTCGCCCGTGAAGCTTACAACGGAACAATTGTACGCAACCGTAGATCCCCGCCAGTTCAAACGCGAAGGCGCCTACGTGAAGCCTGAAAATGTGGTGGCGGAAACGCCCGCCTACTTCTATCAGATGAAGGCATCTATTCCGGAAACGCGTCTCCCGGCCGTTTGGCTGCCGCACGGCGTGCTGGGCATCTCGAACTCCGAGATCGTCACCGATGATACGAAGGGCAAGTTCGGTCCTTTTGCCGGACAGGTTTTTGTCGGCGATCAGGGACAAAGCAAAATCATGCGCGTAGTGCTGGAGAAGGTGAAAGGCGAATACCAGGGTGTGGCATTTGATTTCCGCTCCGGATTCCAGTCAGGCGTGTTGCGCATGAACTGGGGTCACGATGGTTCGATGTACGCCGGACTTACCAACCGCGGTTGGGGTTCTGCCGGCACGATGACGGCAGGTTTACAGCGCGTGCTCTGGACCGGTGCACTGCCTATGGAAATGAAGACCGTCAAAGCCATGCCCGATGGATTCGAAATCGAATTCACCATGCCGGTAGACAAGACGACCGCTGCCCTGGTCGATTCTTACGCTGGCCGAAGTTACATTTATAAGTATCATCCGGTGTATGGAAGTCCGACGGTGAACGCCGAACCACTTGCTATCAAAGGTGTCAAAGTATCTGACGATGGCATGAAGGTGCGCATCGTGGTGGACAATCTTCGTCAATACTACCTTCATGAAATCAACGTATCGGGTATACGTTCAACGTCGGGCCTATCGGTGTTGCACGCCAATGCCTATTACACATTGAACAACATCCCCGATGGCGATAAGCTGCCGGCGTCTGACCTGAGCACGAAGCGCAAGGCACCCGCTAAGCCTGCAACGCCTGGCGCATCGGCGAAGACGGCTTCATCAAAGACGACCACTTCAGCGACGGCAACGGCCTATGCCGAAATCGAACCCCTGCTGGTGAAGAACACTTGCACGGCCTGCCATCAAACGAGCAAACGCCAGGTGGGTCCTGCCTTTACTGATATTGCCAAGCGCAAGTACGCGAACGAGCGCATCGTTCAATTGATTTACAACCCTGATCCGAAGAACTGGCCGGAGCATGAAACGCCGATGGCTGCCATGCCTCAGGTTCCCAAAGATGAGGCGTTGAAGATTGCGGGGTGGATCAATTCGCTGCGCGCGGCACAGCCTTAGTTTATCCGAGAATTCTTGTGTTTAAAGACTCTGCTTTCGGGGTCTTTTTTAATGCAGGACGTAGCTAATATCCCGGGAGGTAAAAACCGCGTCCTTCGGCATCGGTTCTTCCATTATTTTACGCGTGTCGCCAATTAATCCCTCTTCGAAGAATTTTCTCTAGTCCCAGGAGCGCTCCTGCGGTAAGGACAATCACGTCGAAATATAAAATTGGCGCCCGGAAGGCACTCGTCCAACTGATCAAGCGGTCGGCAAGCCAGGAAGAATAGAGGAACGTGGCGGTCGGCGTGTTATGGGTCGGATAGGTCAACGCCATCACGACACATACTCCCATGAAGAGGCCAACGGATATCCACACGCCGCGGCCAATTACCGGCTTAATAACCTGATGTCCCACGCTGATACCTTGCTGTACGTTGTAAGTGAAATTTGTCGGAGGTTCAGTCAAATGACCCTCCCGCAACACTTTCCTTAAACGGTCGTTCACAGGTGTTTGCTCCGTTTCCAGAAACGCCGTCTCTTGCATCACCCCTTCCGTGAATCCATCCGGCGGCGCAGGCAGTTCCACCTGTCGAAGCAATATTTGCAGGCGGTCGATCTTTTTTTGTTCCATACTCACCGGTATTGAAATTCTACTTACAACAAAAAACGCAATTCCCGTTCAAGCTTCTTCCGCGCCCTGAACAATTTGATCTTGATGTTGGCGCCTGTAAGCCCGGTGATCTGCTGAATCTCGCGAATTGAGTTCTCATTAATATAATAAAGCATCACGAGCAATCCTTCGGTCTCAGGTAGCCGGTCTATAGCAAACCTGATGTGGCGCTGAATATCGTCTGATTGCATCTTCACGAGTTGAGGAGTTGTGTTGTCCTGCGCGAAATTCGCCATGATAGAATCTGACATTGCCGAAGTCTTTATCCTTGTATTCTTTCTTTGGGCAATCGCTGTTCTGTAAACAATGGTGTACAGCCACGTAGAAAATTTTGATTTACCTTCAAATTGATGAATCTGTTGATAGGCCTTTATAAACCCCTCCTGCGCCGCGTCCTGTGCCTCTTCTTCGTTTCCGAGTATTTTGAGTGCAATTGAAAACGCGAATAACTTATAGGCGTCTACCAGCACGGCATATGCGGCGTGTTCACCATCGCGAACCTTGCGGATATACTCTTGCTCGTCCAAATCGCGCATAAACCGGTATAGGAGCAAATTAGTCAAGCATCGGTTACAGCCTAGCCGGGATATTTCTAAAAAAAGAATTTCTGAAGGAAAGTGTATCCGACGTTCCCTCGAGTTGCTCTCATGGGAAACAGCAATCAAAAAATTATGCACGAAATAACCCGGGATTTTCTCGTATCAATCGCAGCGTTTGCCAGCGCCTTCGGAATCATCTATATAATAGTCGTCACGCGGTACCGTGAACGCATGTCCATGCTCGAAAAAGGTGTTGACCCAGCCAACTTCTCTAAATCGGGCGACGGTTCAAAAACGCTCAAGTTTGGAATGCTGTCTGTCGGCGTCGCCCTGGGAATACTAATGGGCAATCTGTTGGATAAGAACGAACTCCTGGATACGGCAGCCGCGTATTTCTCTATGACGTTTCTATTTGGCGGCTTAAGCCTCATTCTAAATTACATTATCGAACGCAAGGCTAAACGTTTGTAGTGCCAGGTTTCAACAATCGACTGATCACAGACATGAAAACACCCTTAACATTCTGCGCCGTGCTGCTTCTCCTGGGATATCCTTCAATGGCCCAAAAAACGATGCCGCCCGACGAGGCAAGTGCAATACTGCGGAAAGACAGTACTTTTTGGTTACTCTACAATAACTGCCAAATTGAATCTATGCGTGACTTCTTTACGGAAGATTTGGAATTCTATCACGACATGGGTGGGGTTACCAAGGGAGTTGATCAATTGCTGGAAACCTCACGAAAAAATCTCTGCAGCAATGATAATTTTCGGCTCCGTCGCGATGTAGTTTCGGGCAGCACCAAACTGTATCCCATGTTTGACGGTGACAAGCTCTACGGAGCAGTCCTCACGGGAGAACACGTGTTTTATATCATCGAAAACGGCAACAAACCGCGCCTCGACGGACTGGCGAAATTCAGTCACCTGTTCTTAAAGACCGATGCCGGATGGAAGATGGCACGGGTGTTCAGCTACAGCCACGGTCCTGCACCCTATTTGAATCAACGTAAAGAGATCAAGCTGAGTCATGCGCAACTCAAGCATTACGTCGGCGAATATCAGGCCCCGGATGCAGGAAAATGCACCGTGAAGGAATCGCATGGATTGTTGCTCCTGGCTATTGGTGAGAAGACTTATACTTTACATCCCGAAAGCGACACCTTGTTCTTTCAGGCAGATCGCGATCTCACCTTTGAATTCCTGAATGGCAAAATGATCGTTCGGGAATTTGAAAAAATTGTGGAAGAGGCCGTGAAAGTGAATTGAATGAATCAGGATTTTGAGATGTCCTGGGCTTTCGAAACAATAGCTACAGCCGCTTGTGTCACTCCTTCACCAATACTTCTATATCATCGAAAGATACCTGTCCGGTAGTGCCAGGCAACATCACAACGAAAATGATCAGGACGGTAGTCTTCGGTGAAAAGCAGGGTATGATCACCTCTTTTATATGATTGCTCAGCACGCCTGAAACGGGATTGTCCTCAGTCGTGACAAATTCAATCTGTTCAGTTGAAGCGCCTGTCCTGGCAATGAGGTTGTCGTAAACTCTTACGGCAATGCCTGCGCCCGGGCCGGTAAGGCCCGCTGAGTTCATCTTCACACGCAACTTAACTTCCGCACACTTGGGAATAGCCGGGCTGCTGATCTGCTTGTACCAATAGCTGTTTTCACTACTCGCGCCACTGGCTGAATTGATGGTGATGGATTGGCCGTGTTCACCTGTATAAAGACCGTTAGAGGAATAGAATATCCACTCCGTATCTCCGGATGTGTTCGCATAGAATTGTGGGTTCGTAGCAAAGTCCTGACCATAGTCTATACATTGTGTGAGCTTGGTGAGCTGATCGAAAAGCTCGTCGATATAATAGGTTCTTTTTTCGACATCGTCCGCCCGATATGTCGGTAATACTCCACCTGACATCATGGACGCCGGGCTACCGTCGCAGCGAAGGCTATTGTCATGGGTGCGGTTCAGGAATGCATGTCCGAGTTCATGGAACGCCAGTATTTCCCGGTCAGCATCGCCCAGGTAAGCCCATTGGCAAGTTTGTGAAATTTCAATCCGTCTCGTTCCATTTCCATCGTAATCCGGGAACCCATAGCCGCAAAAGGTGCGACCTTCCCGGTTTATGCTCTCAACGTATTCTGTCTGCACGGCGGAGAGATCCAGGTCATACCCTCGTTGGCGTGCCTCATCGGCGAACCGATCAAGAAAAATGTTCAGGTTCGGATAATCATGCTGTTCCAAGTCTTCGCAGCCGGCCGCCAGCATGCCGGCAAGAATAAAATGCAGGAGTGTGCGTAACTTCATGACTGAATCTGCAAAACGGAAGTTGAGAACAGGTGAGTGTTGCGCGAACGCATTATTCCAACAGGTTCGTTGAACCGCATACGAATGTCGGCCGGACTATCCTATTGACTAATATAGTTAATTAATTGCCACCTTATCCGGTATCACGATTGCTGTGGGGAACAGCTTTTTCACGTCCAGGTAATCCTTCTGCGCTTCGATTCGCGAGTAATACTTGCCAACCTTCACTCTAAAGTTTGGTTGAGAGTAAAGCACCTCAGATTGCAGGTCCGGTAACGATGACGCCAACTCCTGCTTTGCCTTCATCGCGTCTTCCTTGCGGGAACCGGAATAAACCTGAATCGTAAATCCCTCTATGACTGTTCGTTGTACATTGATACGGTCAATGCTATCGAGAACGTTGTCTAGTTTTTTATTCACCGCATACTTAGGCTCCACGTAAGGCGTCTGCTTCCGTGTCTCTGTCGGCGACGTCGACGTGCCTCCCGTAGTACCCGTGCTCGTCGTGGTCTTAGGACGCAACGTCGAAAGGTCTTCCGAGTATTTCTGGCTCGTGCCCGAAACAGTTGTCGTCTTTGTCGTAGTCGCGCAGGCTGCCAGCAGTACTGCGAATCCGATAACTCCCGTTACACGCAAAAGCTGTTTCATGTTAGTCGATTATGACGCAACGATTGTTCAAAATGTCGTCTTCTACCTTCTTGTACTTTACATCCCGAAGCACTTTTCCGTCGGTGTATTGCACGCTCACCTTATCGTTGCGATTAGCAATCTTCTCAGACTTCACCGGCATCACTTTTTCCTGCGGAGGGCGGTTTGGCTGTTGCTGAGGCGCGCGTTCACGATCGCCGCCTTGCGCCGGAGCGCCCGCGTTCAACAATGACTTGCTTTCCTCTTTTTGCTCGCTCAATCTGACGCGTGCGCGATTCGCGCGTGCCTCCTGCACCTGATCCGGTTGTTGAACAGGGATCTCTGCCTTCAACAGAAATGATATCGTTTCTTCATTCACCTTGGCGATAAAGCGTTTGAACAACTCAAAACCTTCGAACTTATAGATCAAAAGAGGATCCTTCTGTTCGTACACGGCATTTTGAACGGACTGCTTCAGGTCGTCCATCTCGCGCAAATGCTCCTTCCACAGTTGGTCGATAATCGCCAACGCGATCATCTTCTCCATCGACTTGATAAGCTCTGCGTTCTTCGTATCGTATGCCTTCTGGAGGTTAGCGGCCACACCGATCTGCTTCTTGCCGTCGGAGAACGGCACCATGATGTTTTCGATGGTAGCGCCGCGGGTACGGAAAATATCGTTCACGATTGGAAGCGACTTTTCAGCGATAAGTTGATTTTTCTTATGGTAGTGCTCCAGCGACTTGTGATAGAGATCGTCTGAGAGCTTATTCTGATCCATGCGATCGAATTCTTCTTTGGAGATCTCATAATCGAGCCCCAGAATGCTGAGTGCATTCAGGCGGAGGCTCTCGTAATCGGCGGCATTCTTTGCGTTGATCACCATGTCTTCACAGGTATCAAACAACATCGTCAGAATGTCGAGTTCAAGACGTTCTCCAAACAAGGCATTCTTGCGGCGCTTATAGATTACCTCGCGTTGCGAGTTCATCACGTTATCGTATTCCAGCAGACGCTTGCGAATTCCGAAGTTGTTCTCTTCCACTTTCTTCTGCGCGCGTTCGATAGAGTTCGTCACCATCGAGTGCTGAATCACCTCTCCCTCCTTCAAACCGAGCTTGTCCATGATGCGGGCAATACGCTCAGGCATGAAGAGTCGCATGAGGTTGTCTTCGAGCGAAACATAAAACTGTGAAGTTCCCGGGTCACCTTGACGACCCGAACGACCGCGTAACTGGCGGTCCACACGTCGGGACTCGTGACGCTCGGTGCCAATGATCGCCAATCCACCCGCTGCGCGCGATTCCGGTGTGAGCTTTATATCGGTACCGCGACCTGCCATGTTCGTGGCGATCGTCACCGTGCCTGGCTTACCTGCCTCGGCCACAATTTCTGCTTCCCGCTGATGTTGCTTGGCGTTCAGTACCTGGTGCTTGATCTTCCGCATGGACAACATGCGGCTAATCAACTCGGAGATTTCCACCGACGTAGTCCCCACGAGTACCGGACGCCCGGCCTCGGTCAGCTTCACGATGTCGTCGATCGCAGCATTAAATTTCTCGCGCATGGTCTTGTACACGAGATCGTCATAATCCTTGCGTACAGCCGCACGGTTGGTCGGTATGGTAACAACGTCCAACTTGTATATGTCCCACAATTCGCCTGCCTCGGTTTCCGCCGTACCCGTCATACCGGCGAGCTTATGATACATACGGAAATAGTTCTGCAAGGTGATGGTCGCGTACGTTTGCGTGGCGTCCTCCACCTTTACATTTTCTTTCGCTTCAATTGCCTGATGCAAGCCATCGGAATAACGACGGCCCTCCATCACACGGCCGGTCTGCTCATCAACGATCTTTACTTTTCCGTCGACAATGATATACTCAATATCCTTTTCAAACAGCGTGTAGGCCTTCAGCAATTGGCTCACTGAGTGAATGCGCTGCGATTTGATTTGATAGTCGCGAATGATTTCCTCCTTCTTCTGGAACCGGGCCGTTTCATCGAGCGTCACGTCCTTCTCCAGTTTGTTTAATTCTGTGCCAATCTCCGGCATGATAAAGAATCTCGGATCCTCTCCCTGGCCAGTGATGAGGTCGATCCCCTTTTCTGTAAGATCGACGCTGTTGTCCTTTTCGTCTATAATGAAGTACAGGGTCTTGTCGGCCTCGGGCATATTCCGTTTGTTATCCGCGAGGTAGTAGTTCTCGGTCTTCTGCAGAATTGCCTTATTACCCGTTTCGCTGAGGTGCTTGATCAACGGTTTATACTTTGGCATGGCACGATGCGCGCGGAACAAGGCTAATCCGCCCTCCTTTTCATTGCCCTCTGCAATGAGCTTCCTCGCGCTGTTGAGATATTCGTTCACGAGCTTCTTCTGTGCTTCAACGAGCTTGAAGATGCGCGGCTTCAAATCATAAAATTCGTGTTCATCCCCTCGGGGAATTGGGCCCGATATGATCAGGGGAGTTCGCGCCTCATCAATCAGGACCGAGTCAACCTCATCGACCATGGCATAGTGATGGGTCCGCTGAACGAGTTCTTGCGGCTCCCGCGCCATGTTGTCGCGGAGGTAGTCAAAGCCAAATTCGTTATTGGTGCCGTAGGTAATGTCGGCCTGGTAGGCCTTGCGTCGCTGCGGCGAGTTGGGTTCGTGCTTGTCGATGCAATCAATAGTGAGGCCGTGGAATTGGAAAATCGGGGCCATCCATTCGCTATCGCGCGTTGCCAGGTACGAGTTAACCGTTACGATGTGTACGCCGCGCTTAGCCAATGCGTTGAGAAAGGCCGGGAATGTTGCCACGAGCGTTTTACCTTCACCGGTGGCCATTTCTGCGATTTTGCCTTCGTGCAGAACAGCACCACCTATAATCTGCACTTCGTAGTGCACCATATCCCACGTGATCATGTTGCCTGCCGCCATCCAACGGTTGGCCCACCTGGCCTTGTCGCCGTCGAGGGTTACGTTGGGAACCTTTGCCGCCATTTCACGGTCAAAATCAAGGGCTGTTACTTCAATTGTTTCATTCTCCTTGAAGCGACGGGCCGTTTCACGCACGATGGCGAATGCCTTGGGCAGCACTTTTAGCAGAACCTTTTCCAGTTCCTTATTGCGACCCAGCTCGAGCTTATCTATTTCTATGAAAATCGCTTCCTTTTCGTTGATCTCCAGGTCCGGCTTGTCGGCAATCTGTTTATGCAGACCCGCAATCTGGTCATCAATTGATCTTAGTTCCTGGTTGATGAATTCCTGAATCTTAAATGTCTCAGCACGCAACTCATCGTTGCCAAGTGACTTCAGTTTCTCCCCTTCAACTTTCGTTTCTTCAACAAGCGGCATGATCCGCTTTATATCCTTCTCCGATTTTGTGCCGAATATCTTGGCGATGAATTTTAACATAGTCTGTCCATTAATAACTATACCGCCAAAAAGACACACTTCCTGGCGATAATACCTTGTCCTAAGTTGGCCACGGCCCGCGCTGAGAATTCGTCCTTCGAATTCCTTGTGCAATGTCAAATTGCACCTCCAAAGCCTTGGCCTGAGGAGCTTGTTGCGCTCCGGAGCCTTGGCGAAGAAGGGTCAAATTTAGTCTGTTTTCGGGAATCAGGATGCACAATTACAGTTCCAAATCTCCTTCAAAGACCATTTTGGCAGGCCCTGATAGGAAAATTTCTTGGAAACCGGCCGATTGTGCGTCAGGGTGGCCTGTTTGAGACTTTTCGAAGTCTACCGAAAGCTCTCCACCCAAAGTCTTGATGCGAACGGGTGACCGGTATCCGCGAAGCGAGGCCGCCAGGGCTGCAGCGGTGACACCCGTGCCACATGACAGGGTTTCGTCTTCCACACCGCGCTCATAGGTTCTAACAAAAATGGTGTTGTCGGCTTCTAATGCAACGAAGTTCACATTTGTTCCACCCGGTTTGAACGCGTCCGAATACCGGATCTTCCGGCCCTCTTCAACAACGGGATAATGTTGGATGTCCGATACGAACCTGATGTAGTGTGGGGAACCCGTATTAATAAAATGGTCGTCGCCGTGCTGCACTACACGGCTCACGTTATTGAGTTTAAATTTTACAATTCCACTGGGAAACAACTCGGCCACATGGCCTCCGTCATATGCGTTGAAGGTAGCCTTACCGTTGATCATGCCGAGATGAGACGCAAATTTCACGGCAGCACGACTGCCATTGCCACAAAGGCTCTGTGAGCCATCGCTGTTAAAATAATGCAGATTAAAGTTCACCTGCGGGTCCTGCTCGATAAGCATCAATCCGTCTGCGCCAACACCGAAGCGCCGATCGCACACCCGGGAAATTTGCTCTCTCGAGAAAACGATTTTTCCCTCGCGATTGTCAATCACCACGAAGTCGTTACCGGTAGCCTGATACTTGTAAAAATGAATTCTCACTTGGTAAGGAAATGAATGAAATCCCTGGCGATCATCCTATTCGTTGGCATTCAACTGTAGTGATTAACACACGCCGACACGGTACAGTTCAAGCAACTACTTCACTTCTTCGTAGTCCACGTACTCACCAGTCTTGTTGTTGGTTTTGTCCCGACGCGGTTTTGCCGGATTGTTCGCATTGAAATTACGGCGCTCCTGGTCCTTGAGTGCTTGGGACGCTGCGCCGGCGCGGAAAAATAAGCTTCCTACCTTATAGACGGCATAAAGGATCAGGCCGAGAATGACAAGAAATCTGAGCATAGTGTTTCGCGTTTTAACGTAAAACAGGCACCAAAAGGTAAAACAGACAACAAAGGTACTGCTTCTACAGGTATAGACGAACGAGGCGCCCCATTATTTCGATTGGTGGTTGGATCGGTGCCTGAGCGGAGCGCTTACCTCAGAAAGCCAGGATTCAATAATTATCTGAATATCAATTTCATACAAATCATGTTGCCCCGCTAGCCCATCGTTCCCGCAACAAATGCCTGTCCTCCGAACGGTCGGCTGTCTTGTCAAAAATTGGGGTGCGTTAGCTACCACATGGCGCTTCGAGCGGTGACCGTTGCCGTTAAGCCAGCATGCCTTTATCTTCGAGCATACTCAGAATTTTAGACTCGACTTTTTCCACGTCGATAACCAAGCCGAGCTTCTGACCTTGCAACGCATCGACCGCTTCCCCAATTGTCGGAAGCAGGAGGTAGCTATAGCGAAGCAACCGCTTATCCGCGATGTCATAATAGGCATGCCTGACATATCCATCTGGAAATATCTCAAGGACCTTCGTTCCGGACTCACAGTATACAAGGTTAGCAAGGCCGCCGCCATGAACACCAACGATAATACTTGCTGAGTTGAACACCTGGGCTTTCTCATAAATCGAAAGCCGCGAGAGCTGAACACTCTCGAAACCGTGCCGGCCCAGCACCTCGATTAACTGCGGCTCATTGACGACCGGCCGATTCTTTGCAGCGTCGCCGCGTGATATATATATCCGTCTGCTAGGCGCTTTCTCCTGTCTTTGCACAATAGACTTATAGAGAAAGTTACATGACCAGGCCGGGTGGTGGTCAAAATATTTAACATGGGATGTCACATATAACCAATCCGCCTGTATGTGATGAACCTGCTCTTCATCTATGATGTGTTGCTCATCAATTCCAAAATGCTTCAGAAATTCCTTTTGATATCTGAAATGTTGATTGGGGATGATAAAACGGCTGTCTTTGTCCAACTCCCCCGACTGCTGGAACAGGTACATCTTGGGGATCGTTTCCAGCATCCAGTGATAGAGGAAATACTTAGCGCCTCCACCTGACAAAAGGCTGAACACCTTGCCTTTGTATATTTTGGGCTTGACGAAGCCACGCACTTTAAAGACCCTGTTCTCCTTTGCTGGGTCAATTCGCTCGTCACCCCATTGAAAGCTTAGCTCTTCGACGACATACCCGCCTTCAGAAATCGTGGCAATGTGGGATACGTCACTGCAATATATTCTGCCGTTTTTAAGTCCCGCAACGAAGTCACCCGGCGTATTGATCTTCATAACCGGCTTGATGTATGGCGAACACGCCGTAATAAATTCCGGTGATAGAAGTAACTGCGAAGCGTGGGGAGGATTCAATTCAAAGTACCTGGAGCTTCCGCTATTTGAACGATCAACGTGCGCCACTCCTTTTGGTCTGTATCGCCGATTAAACGGGATGTTTGCCTGAAAAAACATCCGTAGCTCGTACCTTAACCTTCTTAGGATTTTTTTAATCATTTATCACGGAACCATAGACGGGTGCGCTTCTACGGATCGAGAGTAAAATAAGAAACAGGGCCTTGGCAAACAAAATAGTTTCTACGATCGGGCTGTCCCGTCGGCATCACTACAACAAACGCCGTACAGCGAGGATGTGACAACTGCGCCTTATTTGCTTAGGTAAAGATTCCTTTCTGAATAGATCTTCATGAAGTAATCGTCCATGAGATCATCGATGAAATAGATCGCCTCACCGGTAGATTTCATCTCCGGACCCAGCTCCTTATTTACATCGGGGAACTTGTGGAATGAGAACACGGGCTCTTTAATCGCATAACCCTTCTTCGTAGGATTGAAGGTGAAATCTTTCACCTTCTTCTCACCAAGCATCACCTTGGTGGCATAGTTCACATACGGCTCGTCGTACGCCTTGCAAATGAACGGCACCGTGCGCGAGGCACGCGGGTTCGCTTCGATGATGTAAACGGTGTCACCCTTGATCGCGAACTGTATATTGATCAGTCCGACCGTCTGAAGCGCCAGGGCAATCTTATGTGTATAGTGCTCGATCTGTTTGATTACGAAGTCGCCGAGGTTGTATGGTGGCAACACGGCATAGGAATCGCCGGAGTGAATACCCGCCGGTTCGATGTGCTGCATAATCCCAATGATGTAAACGTCCTTGCCGTCGCAGATCGCATCGGCCTCAGCTTCGATCGCTCCGTCGAGGAAATGGTCGAGCAGAACTTTGTTTTCCGGAAGGTGCTTCCAGATGTCGAGAATATGGTGCTCGAGCTCCTGCTCGTTGATCACGATCTTCATGCTCTGGCCACCCAACACATAGGAAGGACGAACAAGCAACGGGAAGCCTATTGTTTTCGATACTTCCAGTGCCTCGTCGGCATTTTCTGCCACACCAAACTCAGGATAGGGTATCGCCAATTCCTTCAGCAGTGTGGAGAAGCGACCGCGATCTTCGGCCAGGTCGAGTGCATCAAATGATGTCCCGATGATCTTGATGCCATATTTGTGCAGTTTCTCAGCTAACTTCAAAGCCGTTTGCCCGCCCAACTGAACGATGACCCCAACCGGTTTCTCATGTTGAATGATATCGTAGATGTGTTCCCAGAAAACAGGTTCGAAGTAAAGCTTGTCTGCGATATCGAAATCCGTCGACACTGTCTCCGGGTTACAGTTAATCATGATCGTCTCATAACCACACTCCTTGGCGGCCAACACGCCGTGCACACATGAGTAGTCGAACTCGATGCCCTGGCCGATCCGGTTCGGGCCCGATCCCAATACGACAACCTTCTTTTTGTTAGAAACCGTTGATTCGTTTTCGGCATCGAATGTCGAATAGTAATACGGTGTTTTGGCTTCAAACTCTGCCGCGCAGGTGTCAACCAGTTTATACACCCGGTTAATGCCCATGTCCTTGCGTTTCTTATGCACATCACTCTCATAGCAATCGAGCAAGTGTGCGATCTGACGGTCGGCATATCCTTTTTCCTTGGCCTTGCGCATAAGCGCCGCAGGGATGTCGTGAATCTCGTATTTGCTGATCTCTTTTTCGAGCTCGATCAGTTCTTCGATCTGCTTCAGGAACCAGCGGTCGATGCGGGTGAGCTTCTGTACCGTCTTCAAAGGAATGCCCAGTTTCAAGGCATCGTATATGTGGAAGATCCGGTTCCAGCTCGGATGCTCAAGACTATAGAGGAGTTCGTCTTGTTTCCTCAATTCCTTGCCATCTGCTCCAAGCCCATTGCGGCGGATCTCGAGTGACTGACAGGCTTTCTGAAGGGCCTCCTGGAAATTGCGGCCAATGCCCATGGCTTCGCCCACAGACTTCATCTGGAGTCCGAGCCTGCGGTCTGCACCTTGGAACTTATCGAAATTCCAACGCGGCACTTTCACGATTACGTAGTCAATAGCCGGCTCGAAGTAGGCCGTGGTGGATCCCGTAATGGCATTTTGAAGCTCGTCCAGGTTGTAGCCGATTGACAGCTTTGCCGCGATCTTCGCAATGGGATACCCCGTAGCCTTAGAGGCAAGTGCTGAGGATCGCGAAACGCGGGGATTGATCTCTATACCAACGATATCCTGATCATCATCGGGATTGAGTGCGAATTGCACGTTGCAGCCACCCGCAAATTGGCCAATGCCATTCATCATTCTGATGGCCAGGTTCCGCATGTGTTGATATACAGTATCCGGCAACGTCATCGCTGGAGCAACGGTGATCGAGTCACCGGTGTGAATACCCATTGGATCGAAGTTTTCGATCGAACAAATGATGATCACGTTACCGAGATTGTCGCGTAGAAGCTCCAGTTCGTACTCCTTCCATCCCATGATACTCTGCTCGACGAGCACTTCGTGAATGGGTGACGCGTGCAGGCCGTTGTTCAGCGCGTCATCGAAATCCTTGGGATCATTCACAAACGCACCGCCGGTGCCGCCGAGTGTGTATGAAGGGCGGATAACGAGCGGGAATCCGATCACTTGCGCGATCTCCTTCCCCTGCAGAAAGGAAGTGGCCGTTCCGCCTTCGCAAACGCCAACGCCCAGTTCGATCATTTTGAGGCGGAATTTTTCGCGATCTTCCGTTGTCTCTATCGCTCTGATATCGACGCCGATGATCCGCACACCAAAGTGCTGCCATATTCCTGCCTTCTCGCATTCTATGCAAAGGTTCAACGCTGTTTGCCCACCCATGGTGGGGAGCACGGCGTCGATATGATGCTTCTCTAATATTTCCCGGATGGACTTCTTGGTGAGTGGCTTCAGATAAATGTGATCTGCCGTCACTTTGTCAGTCATGATTGTCGCGGGATTCGAATTGATCAGCACGACCTCAATTCCTTCTTCCCTTAACGATCGTGAAGCCTGAGAACCCGCGTAATCGAATTCACAGGCCTGACCGATGATGATGGGACCGCTTCCAATGATGAGTATGGAACGAATGCTTCTATCTCTTGGCATTGTCTAAACAGGAAATGGGATGAACAAAATTGCGCAAAAATAAAACACGGACCGGATTCGCCGCACAAATGGGAATATTAATTCCAAAAATTTACGAACCACTCACAGGTACCGTTTGCAGCGTACTGTTTTCACATGTTTAGGAAAATGTATTTCTTTCCAGCGAGGGTCCCGGCAAGTAGAAGTCGAGTTGCGGATGGGACTTAGCAGGTTTCACATGGACATTTATGAATCTTAATCTTAAGGCAACGGCAGAAAACACCTACGATGCCATCGTGGTGGGTTCCGGAATAAGTGGCGGCTGGGCCGCAAAGGAATTGTGCGAACGGGGGCTGAAAGTCCTTATGCTCGAGCGCGGCGGCCCCGTGCAGCACCCAAATTATCCTACGGCGACGCTGGATCCCTGGGATTTCCCGCATCGCGGACGACTGACTGCAGAAGAACGCGAGAAATACCGGATTCAGACCAGGCATTACAGTATTCGTGAAGACAACAAGCACTTCTATAGTAATGACCTGGAGAATCCTTACACAGAAGCCAAGCGGTTCGACTGGATCCGTGGCGACGTGGTAGGTGGTCGTTCCCTGCTGTGGGCACGGCAGTGTTATAGGTTGAGTGACCTGGACTTCGAGGCCAATGCGCGCGATGGACACGGTGTGGACTGGCCGATTCGCTATGAAGACATTGAGCCATGGTATGCCTATGTGGAGAAATTTATCGGCGTGAGTGGACAGGCTGAGGGCATTCCGCATTTGCCCGATAGCGTTTTTCAGCCGCCGATGGATATGAACTGCGTGGAGCGTGATTTCAAGGCGAGGCTGGGAGCGAAATTTCCAGAGCGATATTTAACGATCGGACGCTCCGCCAACCTCACAGCTCCGATCAAAGGCCGGGGTCTGTGCCAGAGTCGAAACCTGTGCCATCGCGGATGTCCTTATGGTGCCTACTTCAGCACCAATGCGAGCACCCTGCCTGCTGCATTTGCCACTGGCAATCTCACTCTTCGGCCGCACTCGCTGGTAAATGAGGTGCTTTACGATGCACAGCTCAAACGCGCCTCCGGTGTAGAGATCGTCGATGCCCAAACTAACGAAGTGGTCCGATTTGACGCCAGGATCATCTTCCTGAATGCGTCGACTGTGGCAACCGCCTTTATCCTGCTGAATTCGCGCTCATCAAGGTTCCCTAACGGCTTGGGCAATGACAGCGACCAGGTCGGGCGCAACCTGATGGATCATCATAAGCAGGCAGGCGCGAGCGCCCTGGTGGAAGGGTTTGACGATGAGTACTATTTCGGCCGACGACCCAACGGGCTGTATTTGCCGCGATTCCGGAACCTAACGGATATGCGACAGGACTATGTTCGCGGGTACGGTTACCAGGGCGGCGCCTCTCGGGCAGGGTGGAACAGCCACTTGTTAACGGATTCGCTAGGCGCCGATCTGAAGGAGGCCGTGCAAAATCCGGGACCGTGGAGCATCAACATAGGTGCGTTCGGAGAGTGCCTCCCTTATGAAGATAATCGTGTTACACTTAACACGGACAAAAAGGACAAATGGGGACGCAACACGGTAACCGTAGACGCCGAATTCAAAGAAAACGAAAAGGCCATGCAACGCGACATGTCCAGCGCCGCAGGCGAAATGCTGGAAGCGGTGGGATACAAGAATGTGCGCACGTATCGGGACACTTCATATCCGGGTAATGCCAACCACGAGATGGGTACTGCGCGGATGGGGAAGAATCCCAAGACCTCTGTGCTGAACGCCTTCAATCAGATGCACGCCGTCAAAAATGTGTTTATCACCGACGGCTCGGCGATGGCATCTTCCTCCTGTGTCAATCCGTCACTTACCTACATGGCCCTGACCGCGCGCGCATGCGCGTATGCGGTCAACGAGCTCAAGCGTCGGAATCTCTAAATCAGGGCGCGTAATCAAGGCCCTCTCACTGCCTTTTTTTGCATTTACGGGCTTTTTTCACGTCATACTAAAATGCCAGGCTACCGTTGCACGACAAATTTATGCGTAGTGACCTGGGCACCCGACGTGATGCGCAGCATATACTGCCCGTTGCGAAGCGATGTGGTATTGAAAGATGACAGTTCTTCACTGTTGCCTTCCCGTACCATCATTCGACGACCCGTAACATCATACACTTCCAATACGAAGTTGATCCCCATCGGCACGGATACCCGAACGAGATCATCGACGACGGGGTTAGGATAAAGGGCCACATCCGACAGGCGCGTTTCAACGCCGGTGATCAGGCCCACGTCGAGGGTAGTGGTATTAGAACAGAGGTTGCTGTCCGTCACCGAGAGGGTCACTTTGTAAACACCTTCTTCCGGGAAGCTATAAATAAACTGCGGGCCCTCGCCGCCGTCGCCACCCTGTACCTGCCAGATCCAGGTTGTAGCGTCCGTTTCATTCGCCGAGAAAATAATCGTCTCTCCGGCCACGGGTACAACAGGCAGCGTGGTGAAGGACGCCTCCGGAAGCTCGTGGGTAACAACGGTCGCACTATTGGTCGAAAGGCAGTAAATACCTTGACGTTTAACTTCAACAGAATAGGTGCCTGTCGAACGAACCGTAATGATTCTCTCGGTTTCGCCGGTATTCCAACGATAATCGTCTCCAGGACC
>Ga0193752_1000071_pt1 | contig 148410 bp, 153 predicted proteins | sample H1c1metaG_FD_144924 | JGI IMG/M metagenome (GOLD analysis project Ga0193752, IMG submission 144924) | Soil microbial communities from a riparian zone of the East river system, Colorado, United States - H1c1 | ecosystem: Environmental > Terrestrial > Soil > Riparian zone | place: USA: East...
ATACAGAAAAACAAATCGAATTACACCAAATTGTTGTTGAACCTGTCATAAAACTATAACCCACACATGGATAGTTCCATTTCGCTTTTGATACTCGTCGCCGGCGGTATCGTCTTATTTTTTGTTTTTCTGTATTTCGTTCCTATTAATCTTTGGATCACGGCAGTTTTCTCCAACGTGAAGGTGGGACTGTTCGAACTGATATTTATGCGCATCCGAAAAGTACCCCCTCGGATAATAGTGGATTCGCTGATTACCGCTACGAAGGCTGGCCTACATATTTCCTCGAACGAGCTGGAAACGCATTACCTCGCCGGCGGCAACGTGCCGAATGTAATCCGTGCCCTGATTTCGGCCGACAAGGCAAACATTAGCCTCAGCTTCAAGCAGGCAACTGCCATCGACCTCGCGGGCCGCGACGTTTTTCAGGCGGTTCAGATTTCTGTGAACCCGAAAGTAATCACTACGCCCAAGGTGGCGGCAGTGGCCTCCGATGGCATTCAGCTGATAGCTGTGGCACGGGTAACGGTTCGCGCCAGCATCGCGCAACTCGTGGGCGGTGCCGGAGAAGACACAATCCTCGCCCGCGTAGGGGAAGGAATTGTTTCCTCCATCGGTACAGCAAAATCACACAAGGAAGTACTGGAGAGCCCCGACAAGATTTCGAAGTTCGTGTTATCGCGCGGGCTAGACGCAGGAACGGCGTTCGAAATCCTTTCCATTGATATCGCTGACGTGGACGTAGGGGCCAACATCGGTGCTAAGCTTCAGATCGACCAGGCTTCGGCTGACCTCAAGGTAGCAGAAGCTCGCGCCGAAGAGCGTCGTGCCATGGCCGTCGCGCTTGATCAGGAAATGAAAGCGAAGGCGCAGGAGGCACGGGCGAAGGTTATCGAGGCAGAGGCAGAAATCCCCAGGGCAATCGCCGCCGCATTTATCAATGGCAACCTCGGCATCATGGATTATTACAGGATGCAGAATGTGCAGGCGGACACGGAAATGAGGCAGGCCATTTCCGGGTCTGGCAAGTCGTCGACGGGTGCGGAGAAGAAGGACTAAAACTATAGCACCTTTACCCACGCGCTTTTCTTGAGCGCGAGGAACAGGCCGCTGTAAGGATTGTAAGTGATGCCGTCGTAGATGAGGGGGATCGTGCTGATGCCTTTTGAAGTAACCACGCCAAACTTGCCGTCGCGTTGAACGACGACGTAGTTGTTGCCCTCATCCTCGAGGCTCTGATATTTTGGATTAATCAATACCCTGCCTTCTTTGTCGGCAAGTCCGTACAATCCGTCTTGTTTGATCAGTACATTTCCGCTCTTTAGTATCTGCACGGACTCATAGCGTGTTAGCAATAGCAGTTTGCCAGTTTTATCAATGAGCCCTTGCATTCCCTTTTGTTTTACCACGGACACGCCGTTGCGAAAGGCACTCACTTCATCATAAACGGGTTGTATAGCGATCTTGTCTTCGTGGTTGATGAATCCCCAATGACCGCGAATGCGCGCCGCAGCAAGTTGTTCGCTGAATGGTTCAATTCCCTCGTAACGGTTGGCTATCCGCAATCTCCCTTGCGAATCGACAAATCCATATTGTCCATTTCTCTTGATGCCGCGTAGCCCCTCCGTTTCAGGATAGATCCGCGTGATCGATCCGTCGGGTTGTATCTTACGGTTTACGATCACGCCATCGAGATCAATCTGCCACAGCGCTCCTGAGGGGATGTGCTCAACTAAATGTGTGGGTGTTACCTCGATGGGGTTGTCCGTGAAGTAAATCGTGTTGCCATCGAGTGACTTGAGATAGGTGGTTTTTGGATCCTGCTCGACGAAGCGATCGGCCGAGATCAGCCGGATGCGATTGGCTCTTGGTGTTACCTTCCAAACTTCCGGCAGCGCAATGATGCCATATTGTCCCTTGAATTTCACAACAACGAGATCCTCGACCTGTTGGAGTATGGTGTCATAGGCGCAAGCAACAACCTCCTTACCCGTCGCGTCCAACGCTCCCCAGAAGTTGCGATTGGCCACCGGAAATATGCGGCCGGTGTATGGATTGATGTACTCGTAAGCTTTTGATGACAGCGTGTTACCCTGCTTGTCGAGCAGCGACCATGACGCTTTATTGCCTAGCATGAGACCTGCCACGAAAAACCCATGATCGCGTTTCATTTTGTCATAGCGGGCGGAAACCACCACACTTCCGTCTCGCCTGGCTATTCCGTACTTGCCTTCGGATGAATACACCGCCACGCCGTCATTAAAATCTTCCAGGGATGCAAAGACAGAAGGGCTGATAGGTTTGAGCGCATCATCAGTGAGTTGCACAGCACCGCTCACTGACACTTGCAACAAATTCTGGTCGATGGGTTTGATGACATCCGCGTTCTTTTTGTAAAGCATTTGATTCTGTCCATCCAGGAACATCCATTCATCGATGTCCCGGTGAAATACATTTCCGTCATTTTCAATCTTGATTTCGCGATACACAGGTTGAACGCGAATGTCACCCTGCGCATCCAGCAGGCCCTGCGACGTATTTTGATAAATGATGGCGTAACTCTTCTGGTAGCTTGAAATACTGTCGATCGAGAAACCGGTCATTTGTTTGCCGGCATCAGAAAACAGCGCCGTCTTATTTTCAAAGTTTTGCACGGCAAACCGAAGAGTACCTACGGGTTTGATGGCCTGGTATTGTTGGGGAATCAGGGCCTTGTTGTCGAGATCCACCAGCCCATAGCGATATTGATTCCCAATGAAAGTATAGACAATGGCGCGCAGATTGGTCAGCGTTATACCATCGTATAAAAATGGCAACACTTCCCGGCCTGCAGTGTTTAAGCAACCGGTCACCATGCGCAAGGAGAGGTTCGACTTTTTACGCGCGATGAGCAACGACCCATCACCCGGATTCAGGTCTTCGAACTGCGATCTGGTAACGACCTTGTTTTCGAGCGTGATGAGTCCCCAGTAACCCCCTTCCTTATAACCGACTACGTTGTCGATTATCTTAAATGGAGACTTGCTCCATCCCAACGCATCGTATTTGGCTGGAATAATGATCTTACCGTCGGCATCACGGAGGCCGACCTTGCCGTTCTCCTTAAAAACATCAAAACCGCTGGCTGTCGACGAAAAAAAGACCAGCAGAAGCCAAAAAATGCAAGTAGCGCGCTTCATCAGTACCCAAAGTTAGGAACGTAAGCGAATTCAGGGGAATTTTAAGCAAATTTGTGACGAATTGGTCTGGCAAGTTTGTAAAAACGCGACCAACGACCGAACACGCAATCTCGAAGCACTATGTACATCGAACAATTGTATACGAATTGCCTGGCCGAGGCTGCCTATTACATCGAATCAGAAGGGGAAGCGGCTATCATCGACCCCCTTCGGGAAACGGAGCCTTATGTGGCCTTGTCGGCCTCGCGCGGCGCCAAAATCAAGTACGTTTTCGAGACGCACTTTCACGCTGACTTCGTATCGGGGCACATCGACCTTTCCCGACAGGTTGGAGCACCCATCATATACGGTCCGGATGCGACAACCGAGTACGATGTGTACAACGCGTACGACGGAGAGGTTTTCAAATTGGGCAAGGTATCGATCAAAGTGCTGCATACTCCCGGACATACGCCTGAGTCAGCCTGTTACTTATTGCTGAACGAAAAGGGTCAGGAACACGCCATATTCACCGGTGACACGCTATTTGTAGGCGACGTCGGGCGACCCGATTTATTGGATGGTACCATGAGTAGCGAGACCCTTGCCAGCCTTATGTATGATTCCCTGCGTACGAAGATCAAGACGCTCCGTGATGAGGTGATCGTATATCCTGCGCACGGTCCCGGGTCAGCCTGTGGTAAAAACATCGGTAAAGAAACTGTATCAACAATCGGGGAGCAGAAACGCTTCAACTACGCCCTTCAGGATATGAGCCGTGAAGACTTCATCAAGAAAATAACAGAAGGGATAGTCCCACCGCCCGCTTATTTTTTTGAAGATGCACGCATCAACAAGGAGGGCTACGATCCGATCGACAAAGTAATAGAGGCGAACAGCACACCCCTGTCGCCCGAGTCTCTCCGGCATGAAGTGGCGCAAGGGGCGATAATCCTGGACACGCGTACGGCCGACGTATTCGAAAAAGGTTTCGTGCCCGGCTCGATCAACATCGGTTTGAATGGTCAGTTCGCGGTTTGGGTAGGAACCCTGATTGAGATATCAAGCCGGCTGGTCCTGGTAACTGAGCCGGGAAAAGAAAGTGAAACCATACTCCGGCTGGCCCGCGTTGGCTACGAGAACGTCGCCGGATATCTTGAAGGTGGCGCGAAGGGATTCGATGAAAAACTGGAGACCATTCATTCGGTCGACGAGCACGGCGTCGTACCTGAAATTGAAGCGGGAGCAACTGTGCTTGATGTGCGTAAACAAAATGAATGGAATAGCAGTCACCTCGAGGGTGCCACCTTCCTGCCTTTGTCTGAATTTCCACGTAACCTGAGTGGCCTGGACAGGAACTCGCCCTACATTGTCCATTGTGGCGGTGGGTACCGTTCCATGACGGCCATCTCCATCATGAAGAACTACGGGTTTACGGATTTGATCAATGTTTACGGCGGTTATAAAACATTGGAAAACGCCGGCTTGCGCACGGCATCAGAGTCTGTAACGACGTAAGCGCGACCAGCTGTAGCGTCTTGAGGGGCGTCCGGAAAGAAATCTACGACCATTCGGGATCTACCGCCAACAGCCATTTATCGTCCTTCAAGCGTTCCGATTTGTGGCGTATACCCTTAGCGTGGTCCAACAAAATAAGGGCAGTCGTCTGCGGCGATTGATTTTGCGCTCGACCCATGGATAGCACCGAACTAAGAAGCCCGGTGGCTACCGTGGCTGTGGTCTTCATGAAACTTCTTCGTCCGGAAAGATTTTGTTTTGCAGTGGTCATGAGAAGATTTAGTTAGAAGGGATAACGGAAAACGTGCAGCAACACGCAGGCGGCGCATCATTCAATATACTTCCAATGACCGTCTGCGTAAAGAAAAACGAGAGACTTCAGCAGCTCAATCCAGGTAAATGGGTAACTGCACCAGGCGCCAGCAGGAGTTCAATCGATTGAGGAAGATTTCGGGACCCGTAGCGTTTAAGACGTTCATGGGTAAGGTGAACTCGGGTGAAAGTTGCGATATTAATTAGCTATTATTAGTGTAAATTTTCCTACCGAACCTATGTCGATTAAAGTTGCTATACGGCACCAGACATCTTATACCTACGACCGTCCCGTAAATCTGTCGCCCCATGTCTTCAGGTTAAAACCTGCTGCGCATTGCCGTACGCCGATACTTTCCTACTCGCTGAAGATCAAACCTGAGAAGCACTTTATCAACTGGCAGCAGGACCCGTTTGGAAACTTCACGGCACGCGTGGTCTTTCTTGAAAAGTCCACCGAGCTTGCGTTCGAGGTGGAGGTAATCGCTGAGATGATTGTCATCAACCCATTTGACTTTTTTGTTGAACAGTATGCTGAGACGTTTCCATTCGTATACGATGCACAGCTAAAGAAGGAATTACTTCCCTACTTCGAAATAGTCGACAAGGGACCGTTGCTGGTGGCCATGTTTGAAGAGATCAAACCGAAGCTTCAGCAGCTGAAGATTAACGACATGCTGGTGTTAATCAATCAGTCCATTCAAAAGCGAGTCGGCTACAGCATACGCATGGAGCCGGGGGTGCATGCGAGTGACGAGACGCTTGCTTTGGCAATGGGCTCCTGTCGCGACTCGGGCTGGTTGCTTGTACAATTGCTGCGGCACCTCGGACTTGCTGCGCGCTTTGTGTCAGGTTATCTGGTACAACTCACGGCCGACCAGAAAGCGCTGGATGGTCCGTCGGGCACAGAGAAAGATTTCACGGATCTGCACGCGTGGTGTGAAGTGTACATCCCCGGTGCCGGCTGGATCGGTTTGGACCCAACGTCCGGACTATTCGCAGGTGAAGGTCATATTCCCCTTTGCTGTACGCCAGATCCGGTCAGCGCCGCACCCGTTACGGGCATGACTGATGTATGTGAAGTAATTGACTTCAAGTTTTCGAACGAAGTATACCGGATTCACGAAGATCCACGCGTAACCCAACCCTATACTGAGGAGCAGTGGGCTACGATCATAGCGCTTGGTAATAAGATTGACGAAGATCTGGTGAGTGGAGATGTCAGACTTACGATGGGTGGAGAGCCGACGTTTGTTGCCGTCGACGATATGGAGGCGAAAGAGTGGAACACGGCAGCCGACGGTCCCCAGAAACGTAAACTTGCCTCCCAGTTGATAAAACGCCTGAAGGATTCGTTCGCACCAGGAGGGCTCATTCATAAAGGCCAGGGCAAATGGTACCCCGGTGAACCGTTGCCCCGATGGAATTACACTGCGATATGGCGTAACGACGGTTATCCGATATGGAAGAATGATGAATTGTTTGATCTGTCAGAAGACGGTAGCAAGTATACACTTGACGACGCTCATCAACTCGGCATGCTGTTCTCCAAGTTCCTGGGCATTCCGTCAGAGCACCTTCAACCTGCATTTGAGGACGCGTTTTATTTCCTGTGGGAGGAAAGCCGGGTGCCAGCCAACATAGACCCTTACACAGCAGACCTCAATGATCCCCTGGAAAGAAAAAAGCTGGCCCAACTCCTGAACAACGGCTTGGCTACACCAGCTGGTTATGTGCTCCCCATTGAATGGAACTTCTGGAACAATAAATGGTTGACGTGTAAATGGGAGTTCAGAAACGATCGCCTGTTGTTGTCACCAGGCAATTCTCCGATCGGATTCAGACTTCCCCTCAAATCGTTGCCCCATACCTCGCCAGCCAAGTTGCAACGGCCAGTTGAACGAAGCACGTTCGAAGCTGAGACGCGGCTCGAGCGCATGCACGAGAAAGTACAGCGCCGGTATATGCAGCCTGTACCTGCGCCGGAATTACCACGGGAGTACTTTAACCAATACACGGTCGAGCAGGACGAGCCAGATAAGACCGATCCACACTGGAAAAGGCCGGAAGAAGAAACGCAGGATCCCGAAACGTCTTTCGATGTGTACACCATCAAGACGGCACTGTGCCTGGAGGTCCGTGAAGGAAAGATCCATGTGTTCATGCCGCCGCTACATTATGTGGAACACTACCTCGACATGCTTGCCTCACTGGAGGCGGCCGTTGAGAAGCTGAAGCTCAAAGTCGTCATCGAAGGATATGAGCCACCCCGCGACGGCCGGGTAATGAAATTGGGTGTATCACCGGATCCGGGTGTGGTCGAAGTGAATATTCACCCTGCCCGGTCATGGAAGCAACTGGTTAATAATTATGATTTGCTATTTGAACAGGCGCGTTTGTGCAGACTCGGTAGTGAGAAGTTCATGCTTGATGGCAAACACACGGGAACGGGCGGAGGAAACCACATCACGATTGGTGGCGTAACACCCGGGGATAGTCCCCTGTTGAGGCGTCCAGACCTGCTGCGAAGCCTGGTGACTTATTGGCAAAATCATCCGGGGTTGTCTTATATGTTTGCATCACAGTTCGTCGGTCCTACCAGTCAGGCGCCACGCGTCGATGAGGGCAGGCCGGAAATGCTATATGAACTGGAGATTGCATTTAAGCAGGTGCCCGATAATCAATACGTTCCCTACTGGCTTGTCGACCGGATTTTCAGAAATCTCCTTATCGACATTACGGGCAACACGCACCGCGCCGAATTCTGTATCGATAAACTCTATTCACCTGACAGCTCAACGGGACGCCTGGGTATTCTCGAGTTTCGGGCATTCGATATGCCTCCGAACAAGCACATGTGTATCGTACAATTGCTGCTGCTTCGTGCCATCGTGTCGCGCTGTTGGAAAGATCCTTACAAGGCCAAGTTGGTTCGCTGGGGATCGACCCTGTATGACAAATTCATGCTTCCACATTATGTATATGAAGATCTGAGGGAAGTTTGTGAAGACCTGCAACGTGCGGGCTATCCGTTTGAGATTTCATGGCTGGATACTTTTTACGAATTCCGGTTCCCGCTCTGCGGCAAGATCGATGTGCTCGACATGGAACTCCAGCTCCGTCAGGGCATTGAGCCCTGGCACGTATTGGGCGAGGAATCGTCCAGCGGGGGTACTGCGAGATTTGTAGACTCATCGGTGGAACGCATCGAGGTAAAAATGATCAACTTTAATGCGGATCGATACACGGTGACGTGTCATGGCATCCCGGTTCCACTTCGCGAGACCACCACGAAGGGTACCTTTGTAGGGGGCGTGCGTTACCGGGCCTGGAGTCCTCCTTCAGCCTTGCACCCCACGCTTGACAAGGACGTTCCCTTGGTACTCGATGTGTTTGATACGTGGAATAATCGTTCTGTAGGTGGATGCGTTTATCATGTGTCGCATCCCGGCGGACGTGCCTACGATGCTTTCCCGGTCAATGCTTATGAAGCGGAAGGAAGACGGATCAGCCGATTCTGGAGCGACGGACACACGCAGGGAACCTATACACCGACAAATCCTTTAGCCGGCATCGCACGATATTTGGAAAAGAATGCGATTCCGAGGAAATTTGACCCGCCTGCTGTCGTGATCAATCCTGAATACCCCAACACACTCGATTTACGCCAGTACTGAAACTTCCATGCAAAGCATCAATCCGAACATACCGTTGGAAACCCTGATGAAGGGCTATTTCACCAACAAGTCGCTCGGCGATGAATGCTTTAATTTCGACGGTGAGGTAAAAAAGCATTGGAAACGGCTCGTCGATAACATTGAAAAGTTTGGCGCCGACGAACTAAGCAACCGTCAGCAGGAATTGCTGAAGTTGCTCAAGGAAAATGGCGTCACGTACAATGTTTACGGAGATACTGACGGCATGAACAGGCCCTGGCAGCTGGACGCTATGCCGTTGCTCATATCACCGCTCGAATGGCGCATCACGGAACGCGGAATGAAACAACGCGCCTTCGTGCTGAACAAGATCCTCGAAGACTTATATGGCGAACGCAGGCTGATCAAAGAACGCATCATACCTCCCGAACTGGTTTATGCGCACTCGGGATTTTTGCGGCCCTGCGATCAGGTTACACAGCCGGGAAAGAACAGACTTATATTGTACGGGGCGGACTTGTCGCGAGGGCCAGATGGTAAAGTCTGGGTATTGAGAGATCGCACACAGGCGCCATCCGGTATGGGCTACGCGTTGGAGAACCGCAGCGCCGTGGCGCGGGTAGTGCCCGAGTTGTTCAAAGATCACAACGTTACCAAGCTTGGTGGCTTCTTCAACAGCATGATGCAAGCCTTCCTTGATATTTCACCGCAGGGGAAGGGACAACCGCGTATCGTGTTGCTGACGCCGGGTCCGCGCAATGAGACCTATTTTGAGCACGCTTTTCTTGCCTCGCACATGGGTTTCACGCTCGTTCAGGGTGATGATCTCGTGGCACGCGATGGATTCGTTTGGATCAAGACCGTTGAAGGGTTGGAAAAGGTGGATATCATTCTCCGACGGGTGGATGACAACTACTGTGATCCGCTGGAATTATTTGAGGGTTCGCACCTGGGCATTCCCGGCCTTCTGGAAGTAATTAGAAAGGGAAATGTCTCCGTGGCCAATCCGTTGGGTAGCAGCATTCTCGAGAATACCGGCCTCATGGCCTTCATGCATAACATCTTCAAGTACTTCCTGAATGAAGATCCGATCTTCAAGATGGTGGCAACCTGGTGGTGTGGGCAAAAAAAGGAGATGGACTACGTGGTCCACCACATTGATGAACTGGTGATCAAGAAAATAGATCGTACCAACGGATCGGGTACGGTTATCGGAAGTCAGTTGTCGGGCGCACAAAAAGATTTGCTGATCCGGAGAATGAAGGCGGAGCCTTACTTGTATGTGGGACAAGAGGAGGTGAGTTTCTCGACGACGCCAGTATTTAACCGCGACAAGCTTGAACCGCGCTACACCGTGCTGCGCACCTTCCTGGTTGCCGCTAATGGTGGTTACGAGATCATGCCCGGTGGCCTGACGCGCTGTTCTCCTGAAAAAGGAAGCTTTATCGTATCCAATCAGGACGGTGGTATTGCCAAGGATACCTGGGTTGAAGCGACCGTACGGGGGATTAGCACCTCCCTGTTGCATCATTCGGATTTGAAGCGCAAGGCAGTGCTGCCCAGCCGCGCGGCGGAGAATCTTTTCTGGGTCGGCCGTTATTCGCAACGGGTGCTCCGTACGTCGCGGTTTATCAGGATTGTACTGCGCAACCTAACACAGGGTGGATACTCGCGGAGTGGCCAGGAATCGGAGGCCACGCGCGCCTTACTTCACACGATCACCCACCTCACCGGAACGTATCCAGGTTTTCTCGACGACGAGGAAAAGGATGTTCAACTCGACGATCGCCTTGCTGAGATCCATAAGTTAATCTGCAATCCAACCGCCGAGGGCAGCATTCTGTTTACCGTAAATAATCTGCTGAAAGCGATGTACGCCGTGCGTGACCGTTGGACAGTCGACAACTGGCGAATAATAGATGACATCGAGGATTCCAGTCGCAAGCTGGCTGCACTGGACCCGGACGGAATACGGCACGTTTTTTCATCGCTCGACAACCTCAACGGAAGTCTGCTTTCGTTCCTGGAAATGAATCGTCAGAGCATGTATCGGGGAGAAGGATGGCTGATGTACCGCATCGGGCAGCTCATCGAAGAGATGTCACTGGAACTGACGCAATACCGCGCGCTGTTGTCATTTCAATTTGATGAAGCCGTTGAGTTTCAGATCCTCGAGGCCCTCCTGGTGAGCAACCAGAACCTGTCGAATTACCGGTCCGTTTATCGTACCTATTTTGATATAGCCCCCGCGTTAGACCTGTTGTTCCTGAACAAACAAAATCCCATTTCCATTCTTTCGCAACTGGAACAGTTGTTGAAGTTCATCGATCAGCTGCCGCAGGTTGATAAAGAAGCTCACGAGACCATCTCAAACCTGGTATTCGAATGTTATAGCAAAGTGAGGTTACTATCGGTCGATGACTTGTTAAAGGTTGATCCTGAGGTGGAATTCAGAGAAGCCCTTGACAAAACGTGTGAAGAATTAAGTGCGAAAATTTCCAAACTCTCCGTTACTCTCACGGCTCATTATTTCAGTCATACTACCTACCAGAGTCAGGGTGCAAAGGACAACTTTAAACTGGAATTCTGATGCGCTATAAGATCACGCATGTTACGGAATACAAATATCCGGAGGCCGTTGGATTGTGCTATAACCGCGTGTGCCTGACACCACGCAACAACAGCCATCAGATTTGTCAGGCTTCGGATATCCACGTGTTTCCAAACCCGGATGAGTTCAACTTCAGAACTGATTTCTTTGGCAACACGGTAGCTTTTTTTTCCAGCTACAAGGAACATGATACCCTGCGGGTAACGGCCACTAGCCAGGTGGACTTGCGCGGCAGACCGGAAGCGGATCAGGCTTTCAGCTCGCCTGTTTTGTGGCACGATGTCGCGAAGTTTCTCATTGAAGAAGGGAAGCATGCCACGGACGTATTTCAATACACGCTACCGTCCCAGTTCATTCCGCACAGCCACGCTATTCGCGAATTTGCCTTGGGCTGCTTTCAGGAGGATGCCACGTTGTGGGCTGCCTGTAACGTGCTCATGCAAAAAATCTTTAAGTCGATAGAATTCAAGCCCGGATTCACAACGATCAACACGCCTGTCGAGCATGTGATACGCGACAAGAAGGGCGTGTGCCAGGACTTCGCCCACTTGATGATCAGTTGCCTGCGCAATATGGGATTGCCGGCCCGATACGTGAGCGGCTATATTGAAACTATCCCAGCACCGGGAAAGGAGAAGCTCACGGGAACAGACGCATCGCACGCCTGGGTGTCCGTGTATTTTCCAGCGATTGGATGGGTGGAGTTTGATCCGACCAATTGTATACTGCCTTCGTACAAACATATTACCGTTGCTTATGGTCGGGACTATCACGATGTAGCGCCATTAAAAGGTATTGTGTTCGGCTCGGGCAAACAAAACCTTACGGTAAGAGTAGATGTAGTTAGAATGGATCAGGGTGCGTGACGGGATGGTTCTCGTTACCTGGTTTGCCTGACTTTATTCTGCGGTTCGCTTCTGAAGAGCTTCTTCACCCAATATCCCTTCCACATCCAAAGCCCCGATAGTACCACCATTGGGAATAACACCCAGCGCACCATCACGACGGCTTCCGGAATTTGACTGACGGGTCCATAAATGTATCCAATGATTGGAATACTGAGTGTGATGTGTATCCACCTTATGATGGTTCTTTCGGTTGAAGCTTTCATCTGCGGTATTCCAAGGTTTGTTAACGGGACCCCTACTAAAGATGTAACGGGTTTCTTTCCAATGAGGTTTTGGGATGGGCAACATTCTATCTTTGTCACACGGCTGTTTCTGTTTACCTTCGCGGCATCGTTCTTTGGTCCATTCGTCAAACAGGTGTCTGGTTTTTCCGGAGGTCCGGATTATTAAAAAGGAATCGTGTGAAAATCACGAGCAGACGTGCTACTGTAAATGACTCCTAGTCAACGCCAGGAAAAGGTTTTTGCCCTCAATGTCTCTTGTGACGCGAAGTGCGCCATGAGAAGGACCGGCAGATACCGTGTGTCATTTCTTTTCTGGTTCCCTGTGTTCGCGCCAGAAGATCTCCAAGAGCGCTTCATTGCACCCAGAAAAGGAAATTAAACATTAGGTTACCCATGGAAAATATCGATCAACGAATTGAGAGATCAGTCACAAAGGTTTTTAAGGCCGTATTCCCAAACACAACAAACCACTATGACACACTGTTCGGCGGGACGGCTATGATGATGATGGACGAGGTTGCTTTTATCACGGCCACGCGTTTCAGCCGCCTGAGGATGGTCACCGTATCATCAGACAGGATTGATTTCAAGAAGCCCATTCCGCACGGAACCATTGTCGAGCTGGTTGGCCAGGTAACAAAGGTTGGAAATACGAGCCTAACCGTGAAAGTTGAAATATACATCGAACAGATGTATAGCGATCATCGGGAAATTGCTGTGTCCGGGACATTTGCTTTTCTTCATTGATAGGAAGAAAAGCAACCGATAAAAATTGCTTGAGCAGTGAAATGTTCTGAAGAGATCAAAGCCAATACGGGATTCAATGACAAAGGCAAAATTCGTGATCCCGTCGAACTCTACTCGAGTCGCTTGTGGAAATACAACTGATAGTCCGGCAGTAAGTCCGGATGGGCGATCTTCACGAGGTCACGCAAAATAATGTCAGGTCTCAAGTATCCCAACTCGAGGTAAACGCTTCCTCCCTTCGCACCTTTCCGCGCATCATAGGTATAGACAGCACCCTTCCGGAATGGTTTAAAGTTCTTATAGCGGTGATCGGCATCGGCCAATGATTGCAGTGTCGGATGGCTGCCGACCCCGATCCATAAGTCGGCCTCGTGCGCGCGGGCATACACGGATTCAAAATCGAACTCGAGAAAGCCGGTGGAGGTATTGCCTTTCCATAAATAGTCGCAGCCTGCGTCGCTGAGTAGCCTTGCGGCGTAATTTTGCCCCCCTGGCATGAACCATGCATCGCCATAAACTATTCCGCTCAATACGGTAGGCCTATGTGCTGCCGTATCGGCACTCGCTTTCGTTTGAAGATACTGTTGCTCAATGCTGTTGAATATAGAATCGGCGACCGATTCCTGGTCAAAGAACAGCGCCATAAACTTGATCCATTCAGCACGTCCCAAGGGATGTTTCTCGAGGTATTCCGCATTGATGACAACGGGAATTCTTAGGGCCTCCATTTTCTTATATTGTCCATAGTCACTCGTCATGGAATAGCCCATGACCAAATCGGGATGAAGATTTGCAAGTTGTTCAAGGTTCATACTCTTGTCAACGCCGAGGTCGAGAACCTTTCCGCTGTCTATGCGCGCTCTCACCTTTTCGGAACTGATGTAATCCGTTCCCGGAAAGCCCGTGAGCTTGTTGCCTTCGCCGAGATATTCAAGTAATGGCAGGTGAGATGTGGAGGTACAAACTATTGAACGCAGGGGGATTCGAATTACTTTGACCGCGGGATCCAAGGCGGGCAACTCTTCTCCGCGGGGCAGTAGCAGATAGGAATAACCTGATGTCGCTCCCTGGTAGGGCGTTTTTACCTCTACCCATTTGCGCTTGCCTTCGTAGCGAACGCTAAACCCTTGTGCATAGCGAAGACTGAAGTCTTGACGTTTATCAGCAAGGGACACTTGTGCCTGATGATCAGGCTTGCATCTCACGAATACAGCCGATACGGCTATGACGAAGACAAGACGCGCATAATAATCCCACTGTCGCCCTACTGCCAACAGCGTCATCGTTGGTAGGGCACGCATGGCACAGGCAATGGAACGTTCAGGCAGCCGCAGCATAAGCATAATATTGACACGTTACATAAGTTACGGAGCGCCAAACATAGAGATATGGAAATCAAAATCCTGCGTCCCCGTACCACGAATTGTTCTTTTATCTATGTTTGTGGCGGATTGATGGTTTTGCTGCTGTGTTACAACATCAGCAAATTAAAAGGGAATCCGGAATTCCGGAGCTGTCCCCGCAACTGTGATTCACATATTTTATTGCTGACTATCTCAGCCACTGTCTGCTTCGGCGAGATGGGAAGGCGTCAGCAAAGTGAAAAGCCAGGAGACCTGCCGCATCCAGTAATTATTCAAAGCTTTCGGGAGAAAGGCTGACGATGTAGTCATCAATCGGGATTTTCCTGAATCTACGGGTTCAACCTTATGCGAAGTTTTGAATAGAATTGATATAATCGATCTATCTCAAAATGAATGTGCGAGCAACAGGCCTTGCCTGTTTATTGTGCTTTGCGGGTGTGTGGAGTAGTGTGGCACAGTCCGATACAACGTATCTCCGGGAGGTACGCGTATATGGACTGCCTGTAACTAGCCATGCCGTTGGTGCAAAGGTCGATCAGCTCAATGCGGGAGGTTTAGGGACATTGTCCGATAAGCTCGGTGCTGACGTGCCGTTATATCTCAAGTCCTATGGCAACAACCAGTTGTCGACCATTTCCATTCGCGGCACCACGGCTTCACAAACAGCCGTGTTGTGGAACGGTATCAATATCAACTCGCCAACACTGGGTCAAAGCGATCTCGCGTTGATCCCCCTTTACTTGTTCGACGAGTTGTCGGTGCGGTATGGTGGATCCAGCGCCCTGTATGGATCCGACGCGATAGGTGGAAGCATTTTGCTTGGGCAGCAGCAGCCTGCCTTCAATAAGCATATGGTGCTGAACTTTGATCAGCAGGTGGCGAGCTTCGGACGCTTCGACACCGGCGTCAAGGCAGCGTGGGGAGGAAGCCGTTGGCGGTTCGTCACCAAGGCGCTGCATACCTATCTCGAGAATGACTTTCCATATAATTCGCCGGCGGTAGGTTATACGAAGCGCCAAAACAATGCCTCAGTTCGAAACTACGGCGTAGACCAGCAAATACAATATCAGATCAACGATCGACAATATATCGCCGTGGAGGGTATGTACACCGACAATCACCGGCACATACAACCTCCCGTAACAAACGATGATTCCCACGAAGTGTTGAATGATCGGAACACACGGGTTAGTGTGAACTATCACAACACTATGGCCGCCGGTGTGCTTACAGCAACGGCCGCGTATGTTAGTAACGACGAAGACTATGTTGATGGCACAACGTCAACCAATCGTTCGGATCAGCTCGCCGCGCAGGCAAGCTTTGATCAGGACTATGGAACACGGTTCAATGTCCGGTACGGCGTGAGCTACAGTCGCTTTCATGCGACTTCCACAAACTTCGATGACAATCTGATCGAGTATCGCTTCGACGGTTTTATCAGCTCCCGCTATGTCATCAGGAAAGGCTGGCTCTTGAACCTCAACCTTCGGCAGGCCCTTTATGATGGAAGGTATGCGCCGTTCTCGCCGTCTCTTGGAACGGAAGTGTTTTTAGTAGACAGAGAAACCAGCAAGTTTTCCATTCGCGGTCAGGCGTCGCGGGCGTACCGTGTGCCGACACTGAACGATCGTTACTGGATACCCGGTGGAAATCCCGCGCTGCTACCGGAGGACGCCTGGCAGTTCGAAATGGGTCTGCATGCGAGCCGGTCTATGGAGGGATTTGGTGTCGAAATCGATCTCACGGCGTATAGGGGGTGGGTTAGTGATATGATCCTGTGGCGTCCAACGGGCAGTTTTTGGTCGCCCGTCAACCTGCAGGAGGTAGACTTGTACGGTACGGAGGCCGCCGCGAAAGGGCACTGGAAGCAGGGTGATTGGGCGGTGAGGTCATCCCTGCAATATGCCTTCACGAAGTCGCTCAACAGCCAGGCGCTGGATGCGGCTGATGCCTCTACTGTCAACAAACAATTGCCCTACGTGCCGATTCACAGCGCGCGGATTAACGTGTCGGCAGACTACAAACGCTGGAGCCTGTATTTCAATGGCGATTTCACCAGTAAGCGATACACCACCCTGGACAATGCTTCAACCTATGCCCTGGACCCATTCTTTTTGATGGATGCTGGCCTTTCGCGCACGGTCCGTTGGACAAAGGTGACGGTGGAGTTATCGGCGCAGGTTCGTAATATTTTCAATGTGTACTATGAAATGCTGATGAATCACGCGATGCCGGGCACAAACGTGGGGGTACGGGTGAACTTGAAGTGGGAGAGTGGTACCGTTGAGAAATGAAAAGTTTTCAGGGCGTGTTGATCTGTAAGGGTTAGTGAAGAGATGCCGTAAGGATGCAGAAGAGAATGATAGAAATCGAAACCATTTAAGTAATTAAACAATACCATGTCACATATGAATCTCAGAATTCCGAACCCATTCAAGGGTAGGCTGCTAAAGTGCAACAGAATCCTTTCAATTGTTTTTGTCGGCCTTTCAATATTCGCCGTTTCGTGCGATGACGATGACAATAAGCCTTCGGGACAATTTGCCGATGGTGTATTTGTGGTGAATGAGGGAAATTTCAATAGCGCGAATGGTACGGTAACGCACTTCAGCAATGCGAACGTAACGACGCAAGATCTTTTTGGGGCCGTGAACAATGGCCGTGCCCTGGGTGACGTGGTACAAAGCATGACGATCTACGACAATGTGGGGTACATTGTGGTGAACAACAGCAAAAAGATAGAAGTGGTAACTGCCAGCACTTTCGAGTCATTATATACGATAGATGGACTTGAACTGCCCCGGTATTTTACGGTGGACAATGGCGTGGGGTATGTAACGGAGTGGGTAAATTTCACCGACCCGGGAAGAGTTAGCGTGATCGACCTCAATACGCACGCGGTGATCGATCAGATTACCGTGGAAGGAGGCGCCGAAAACATGCTGGTAGATGGTGACTTGTTGTACGTTTCTAACAGCTTTACCGAGACCGTATCTGTTATCGATCTCGACGCCGGGGAGGTTATCAAAACGATAACCGTGACAGCGTCGCCAAGCGACCTCCTTAAGGATGCCAACGGGAAGATCTGGGTTGTGTGCGGAGGGCAATATGCCGGCAACGACGGCGCGTTGGTTCAGATCGATCCTTCCAAGAGTAATCAGCCTGCGGAAGAGAGTGTGATTAGAACCATTGAGCTTGGTATGAATCTCGGGATTCCAGCAAAGGCAGCGATCAGCCCGGACAGACTTGACATCTTTTACATCACTGGTAACAAGGTGTATAAGTTTAACGTGTCAGGCACAACGGCACCTGCGAACACCCTTATAAGTGAAGCTAACGCCACTAACTTTTATGGCATTGGCATTGATCGTAAAACCAACGTTCTTTACGTCGCTGATGCCGCGGGATTCAGCAGTTCGGGAACCGTGTTCAGATATGAGTTGTCTGGCGCTGCCATCGACCATTTCACCGCAGGCATCGGGCCCGGCGCATTCGCTTTTCATGACTAATGGACCAGGAACCGGAGGGTCTTCACAAAGACCAGCAAGAGGAGAATGAATACTACTATGTTGAGAACGGGCTTATCGTTTTCAAGGCTGCCTTCTTGCTGAAACGCGGGTACTGCTGCAAACGCGGTTGCCGGCACTGTCCCTATGGTTTCCGTAAAGACTCGCCAAACGACCAGGATCCATCTGATCAATGAAACGATGGACGATGCGCACAAACGGCGCAGCGCCCTACAAAGCATAATGAAGGTAAATTATCAGCACCCTACCACTGAGTTGATAGCCCTGACTCTTGGGGCTATCGATTTCAGTAATGTCAGTTCCTGCTTCTTATCGCCCGGTGGTATGTTGTCAGGAGCTCCGATGCTGCACTACGAGGTGAACGGTCACCCGAAGTGACTTCTGATTCCAACAACGCTTGGGCCGTACGTACTTCGTCGAACTGCTGAACGTCGGCCTTCAGCAGGTCGGCAAACTGATCGCGCAGCCAGGTGGCATATTGTCGCTTGCGTTGCCTATCAAACGATTTATTTTCTTTTGCTTCTGCGACGAACCCGGTTATCGCTTTCCACACGTCTTCTATCCCGGTATGAGAAACAGCCGATGTCGTGAATACGGGTGAAGTACCCGATGCTCCGGCCCGAGTGGTGTGCAAGGCTTGTGCGTAGATGGCCTGTGCCTGTCGCGCGGCAGCAACGTTGTTGCCGTCCGCTTTTGTGATGGCGATGGCATCAGCCAGTTCCAGGATGCCTTTCTTCATACCCTGTAAATCGTCGCCGGCCCCCGCAAGCATAAGGAGAAGAAAGAAATCGACCATATCCTTCACGGCATACTCCGACTGTCCTACGCCGACCGTTTCAACGATAATGACGTCGAAACCGGCGGCCTCACACAACAGCATACATTCGCGTGTGCGTTGCGCCACTCCCCCCGTTGTATCCATCGACGCAGAAGGCCTGATGAAAGCCCGCGGTTGCTTCGACAACGTCTCCATGCGTGTCTTGTCGCCAAGAATACTCCCTCCACCGATAGGACTTGTGGGATCGATCGATAAAACCGCTAACTTTTTGTGACTTTTGAGGACTACGTGACCCAATGATTCAATGAATGTACTCTTGCCTACACCGGGTACTCCGGTGATGCCCAGGCGTACAGAGTTGCCGGTATGGGGCATGATTTTTTCAAGCAGCGCGGCGCCCAGGAGTTCATCTTCAGGAAGGTGACTTTCGATTAAGGTGATTGCCTGAGCCAACACGACACGGTCGCCGTTGACAACGCCGGTTAAGAATGATTCGAGTGTTGGTCGTGGCTTGGCTTGCTGCTTCACGTCGTCGGATAATAAGACTCTAAATTTTCTAAATTTACCTGATATCGCCCCACAACATGAGAAAATTTTGGCTGGATTGTGTACTCGCCACAGCATTCGTCTTTCTTGCCTTTTGGGGTCTCGCAGGACTGACCAAGCTCAGGGTCTTTAACGCCTTTGACTCACTGGGTGAAGCACTGTCGGATGTGGAGCTTACCGACTACGTTTTTTCGGCTTTACGCGACGATCCAAAAGTGGATACGAGCATTGTCCTTGTCAACATTGGAATGCTTAGCAGAAGACAAATCGCTGAGCAGGTTACGATCATTAGCAAGTACAAGCCACGCGTGATCGGCATTGATAGCTTTTTCGACTGCAGAGGCAGAAATTACGATACGCTGAATTGTCCGGCGCTAACCGACGAACTCGGCAACCTGATGTTTGGTGACGCGATTCGATCGGCCGGAAATGTTGTGCTGGTTACAAAATTACTTCGTAACGATTCAACACTGGCGGACAACGAGTTCGATACCTTACGACGGTCTGATCCGATCTTTCGCGATGGTGCGCTGGCAGAGGGATTTGCCAACCTTGAAACCGATGCCGCTTTTCAAGACGATGTTAAGACCTGCCGCAATTTCAACCCGGTAATGGTCGTGTCCGACAGTGCTCATCGCGCCTTTGCCGTTGAACTTGCCCTTCAATATGACTCAGCAAAAACCAACAAGTTTCTCAGACGCGGAAATTATCTGGAGGTTATTAACTTCCGGGGAAACGTATTCGATGTCATGGGTACAACCAACTACCCTCAAATGTTCTACACGCTCGATGTCGATGACGTGTACAACGAAAACTTTGTGTCCGAAATGATAAAAGATAAAATTGTCATCTTCGGATACCTCGGCAATTTCCTGGGAGATCCATCCTGGGCCGACAAGTTCTATACACCCCTTAATAGGAAGATGGCCGGCAAGGCGAATCCCGACATGTTTGGTGCAGTAGTTCACGCCAACGTCATTTCTATGATTCTCAACGAAGACTATGTCGAGCAAATGCCGCTATGGCAGCAGGTCAGTATGGCGGTCCTAATATGCCTTTTAAACGTTGCTTTGTTTGCGCTCATCAACACCTACCTGCCTCTCTATTACGACGGCATTACCAAATTGCTGCAGTTGATACAACTCCTGGCCTATTCGGTTCTCATGGTAATGATTTTTCACTGGTACACCTTCAAACTCAACATCACGCTCACGCTGGCCGCCGTAGCGCTCGTCGGTGACGTTTATGAGGTCTATATGAGCGTTATCAAGAACCTTTATATAAAGATTCTGGGTAAGTTTTCGCTTACCCCGAAGCCCGCTGATGTATTAATGTCAGAAACGCCCGAAAAACAGTAATTCGGGCTGTTTTTGACAGCCATGAAAAAGACTATTACATTCATTCTTACCATTTTGGCATCCGTTGCATTGGCACAGGACTACGCCTTTAAGGTGCTGGCCAGCAAGGGAAACAACGAAATCAAAGCCAACGGCGCCTGGATGCCCCTGAAAACCGGGGCGAGCCTGCGTACAGGCGATGAGTTGAAACTGGCCTCAAACGGCTACATCGGCCTCGTTCACAAGAAGGGGCAACCCCTCGAAATTAAAACGCCAGGTAGCTATCCGGTTGTGCAGCTGGAATCGCAGGTGAACAGCGGCACCGGGATTCTTTCCAAGTACGCGGACTTCATTCTCAGCAATGCCACACCGGAAGCGAAAAAGAATCGTCTTAGCGCCACCGGAGCGGTTGACAGGGGTGAATACCATGCCATCAAGATCGCACTCCCTGAACACGCCGGAATCTATCACAACGTAGCGTCTGTGGGCTGGAGCGGCGACAACATCAAATCTCCCTTCATTGTAACCGTGTTGAACATGTTCGATGAAGAACTGGCGCTCTATGAAACGGAACAGACCAGCATTCAACTCGATCTCAACGACGCGAAGTTCGCCAAGGAAAACGCGGTACTGATCGAGGTAAAATCCAAGGGAGATCAGAATCAAAAGTCCAAACGCCACATGATCAAAAAACTGGCTGCGGCCGACCAGGCGGGCATTCAGAAATCACTCACTGAAATCAATTTGGTGGTGCAGGACGAAACCGCACTTAACAGCCTGATCCTAGCCAGCTTCTACGAACAAAATAAGTTATACATCGACGCCATAGGCGCCTACGAAGATGCCATCCGACTGGCACCCGATGTGAGTGCTTACCAGGAGTCGTACACCGACTTTCTGATGCGGAACGGATTGCGCTAAGAGCACACGAAGGTCTGAAGCTATGCTAAAAGTTAACAAGGGTCCGCATGCGGACCCTTGTTCGTTGGTAACCTCGTTTCTGTAAATATTTATCTTCCTTGAAAATGAGAACCAATTAGACTAATTTCCGTTCTGTTTTGTCACTAGTACGCCGTAGCAAAAATAACCGTACATTCCTTCTGGACGTAATTTTGCACTTCTGTAAGGTTATTTTTGCGCTGGCGCACTAGTGCGTCTATGCTGAATGGTCGGAACCAAGAATTGCCAAAAAACAAGGGCGTTATTTTTGCTACGACGTACTTGCCCAGTGCCCAAGACCCTGGAGCGACAACCCAAAAAAATCCCATTAAGACATGAAAACCAAGTTGGCTTTGTTTGCGATCGTACTCGCCGTATCGGGACAGGTCGGTGCTCAAGACTATGCATTTAAGGTGCTGGCGAACAAGGGCAAGAACGAATTAAAGGCTGGCGACAGCTGGCAGCAACTGAAGGTCGGTACCACTTTGAAGAAGGAAGATGAATTGCGGATTTCCGAAAATGCTTATCTCGGTCTCGTTCACGTAACAGGAAAGGCAATTGAGGTACGCAAGGCCGGTAAATACAAAGTGATGGATCTGGCCAAGGAAGTGAAAGAACCTGCCAACGTTCTCAATAAGTACACGGACTTCATCCTCAGCGCCAACACGGGCCCGAAGAACACGCTTGTGGCTACCGGAGCCGTTGATCGTGGCGGCAGCGCTATCAAAGTTTACCTGCCCCGACCGGAATTGGCCATCGTGTTTGGTGACAAGGTGACAATCAACTGGGAGGAGGATAAAGCACTTGCCCCTTTCGTAGTCGTGTTCAAGAGTATGTTCGGTGACGAACTGGCCTCCATGGAGACGGCAGACAACTTCCTCGTAGTCGACTTGAGCAACAAGAACTTCATGAACGAAGATAATATCATTGTTACCGTCGAATCTAAGACGAACAAGAACAAGATATCTGACGAGTATACCCTGAAGCGCTTGTCCAAAGCTGATAAAGAGCGTATCAAGACGGAGTTTACGAAGATTGCCGCGACTACTTCGGAACCCACCGCCATAAACAAGATGGCCATCGCTGCATTCTTCGAGCAGAACAGTCTTCTTATTGACGCGATACCCTATTACCAGGAGGCGATTAAGCTCGCACCCGATGTTCCGGACTACAAGGAATTCTACAACGACTTCCTGCTCCGCTACAGCATCAAGGCAAAGAAGTAGGTCGTTAGTAAAGAAGTCCTTAGTCCTGAGTCCTGAGTGGGTCTTGAGTACTTCAAGAAGGTAGTTGCATGTAGAAGCTGTTCTGTAGCTGACAGTGGTTACCTAGAACGCCTGGGACCTCTTGGTACTATGCAGATTCGTGCCATGGCCATCTGCTTGCAACTCCCTACTAAAGGTACTCAAGACCCACTCAGGACTCGGGACTAAGGACTAAGGACTCACTACTACTTCCACCTTTGGCTAAACGCTTTATTCTCCTATTTTTGTGCATCTCTAAAAAACACCAATTCGATGAGTGTACTGGTTAACAAGAATTCGCGGGTAATCGTCCAAGGCTTTACCGGGTCGGAAGGCTCCTTCCACGCTGGTCAAATGATTGAATACGGAACAAACGTTGTGGGTGGCGTGACACCCGGCAAAGGCGGCTCCGAGCACCTGGGAAGACCGGTATTTAACACGGTGAAAGAGGCGGTCGAAAAGACCGGAGCCGATGTGTCTATCATCTTCGTTCCCCCAGCATTCGCAGCCGATGCCATCATGGAAGCGGTCGATGCCGGAATCAAAGTGGTTATCACCATCACGGAAGGCATTCCCGTAAAGGACATGATGATCGCGAAGAACTACCTTCAAAACAAGGGCGTTACGCTCATCGGCCCTAACTGTCCCGGGGTGATCACACCCGGAGAAGCAAAAGTGGGCATCATGCCTGGCTTCGTTTTCAAGAAGGGCAGGGTAGGTATCGTATCGAAATCAGGTACGCTCACTTATGAGGCAGCCGATCAGATTGTAAAGGCAGGCCTTGGTATTTCTACGGCCATTGGTATCGGTGGCGACCCAATCATTGGAACACCGACGAAAGATGCGGTAGAGTTATTGATGAATGATCCTGAAACCGATGCGATCGTCATGATTGGCGAGATCGGCGGAAACTACGAAACAATTGCCGCGCGCTGGATAAAGGAAACCGGAAACAAGAAACCTGTCGTTGGATTTATTGCCGGGCAGACAGCGCCTCCGGGTCGACGCATGGGACATGCCGGGGCCATCATTGGTGGAGCCGATGACACGGCGGCTGCCAAGATGACGATTATGAAAGAGTGCGGCATCCACGTGGTGGAGTCTCCTGCGGAAATCGGAGAGACGATGGCTAAGGTGCTGTCGAAGAAGTAAGTCAGTAGTGCGTGCCACTGTTAAAGCGGCACGCCCTGTGTATGCCGGACTTCCTAGAACGATGTCCTGAACTCGCTTTCCAGATAATCATTGAGGCTCTTCAGGCCGCGCAGGACACTTACCTGCTCGGGGCCGCTATCGGCATTGTCGCCGACGTACATGACCTCGACAAAGAGAGACCCAAGCATGTAGATGTAGATTTTCCTGCCATTCTTAGCGCGAGTGCCCAGCGCAACGCCCTTTTTCTTGAGCTGTTGAACCTTTTTTTCGGACGAAAGACGCTGAAAGAAAAATTGGGTAAACATAACCGTATGGGGTTTTTCTCTCTACTTATCCAAACTTAGGGCCAGCAGAAGAAAGGCCTAAACGGGCCTTATTTACCTGATTCATCGATTGAGTATTCTTAATTTGAGACGTTCAGTTTCTCAACGTTTCGGCTTGGGACAACTGCGTAGCATACGGCCCCGGCATGGGTGGAGAAGCGGTCTCTATCAATCACAGACAATAGGGGCTACCGTGTCGGTTTCCTCTCCAAACCAAATCATGCCATAATTCTTGTAGATGGCGACGCCGATAGCTTTCCATTGCACATTGGCCCATGTACCGGTGTTTATCAGCAGAGGGTTGTGCCCTGGACTCACTTTCCATCCATCAAGCCCCTCCTGCGCATTTGCGCCGGCTGAACTGTAGTATACAATTTCAAATCCATTGCCCGCATACCCGGTAAGCTCCTGGGGTTTGACCCACATGCAACTTGACTTTTTGTGGTCGTTGGTGTAGCAACACGCGCTCCACTTTCCTTTAGAGGACCAGCTATGTGGATTGCAACGATTCTTGATATCGAATACATATTCCTCCGAGAGATCCCGCGCATGGGTCTGCGCCACGTACGTGAGATTCTCGGAGAGGGGAATCGACGCAAGCTTGTGCTCTTTCCGGTACTCCATAACAAGATCGTAAAGCTTTCTTTCCTCTGCCGATAGGCATGCGGTTAACCGCTGTAGCTGCGCCTCGTCGAAACCAACGAGTGCGAGAAAGACAAGGGCAAATGGAATCGATTTCATACGTTTTACTTTTTGCCTTAACGCGCTGGCCGCTCGTAAAAATATCTTCATTTCTAACCTTAATTTCCTAATTTTCCGCGCTCAAAAAGAGAGCACCTTTCACAATCACATTAAATACAGAAAAATGAGCGATCAGAAAATCAGCATCCGCAACGGTAAGCTTAATGTACCGGATAATCCGACCATCCCATTTATCGAAGGTGACGGCACCGGCGTTGACATTTGGCCCGCTTCTCAGCTCGTATTCGACAAGGCGGTTGAGAAGGCCTATAACGGAAAACGCAAGATAATCTGGAAGGAGGTGCTGGCCGGTGAGAAAGCCTTCAACAAGACCGGAAGCTGGATGCCTGAAGAAACGCTCAATACCTTTAAAGAGTATCTGGTAGGTATAAAAGGTCCCCTGACGACGCCTGTGGGAGGTGGTATCCGCTCGCTTAACGTTGCGCTCCGTCAGGAACTCGATCTCTACGCATGCGTGCGTCCAGTCCGTTGGTTCAAGGGTGTTCCATCACCCGTCAAGGAACCGCACAAAACGGATATGGTGATTTTTCGTGAGAACACTGAAGATATCTATGCGGGCATCGAGTTCCAGGAAGGCACCGAAGAGAACAAGAAGTTCCTCCAGTTGCTGAAAGACAACTTCCCTAAAAGCTTTAAGAAGATTCGTTTCCCGGAGACTTCTGGAATTGGCATTAAGCCTGTTTCAAAGGAAGGCACTGAGCGCCTCGTACGTGCAGCCATCGAGTACGCTATAGAGCATAAGAAGCCGAACTTGACCCTTGTTCACAAGGGAAATATCATGAAGTTCACGGAAGGTGGATTTCGCGATTGGGGATATGCACTGGCGAAGTCGGAATTTGGTGCCGTTGATCTCGACGGCGGACCGTGGCAGGTCATCCAAAAAGGAGAACATAAAATCGTTATCAAGGATTCAATCGCTGATGCGTTCTTGCAACAAATCCTTCTCCGCCCGGACGAATACTCTGTAGTCGCTACCTTGAACCTCAACGGGGACTATATCTCCGATGCGTTGGCTGCGATCGTTGGAGGAATTGGTATCGCCCCAGGGGGTAACATCAACTACGTAACGGGACATGCTATCTTTGAAGCCACGCATGGCACCGCACCCAAGTACGCGGGTCAAGATAAAGTTAACCCGGGTTCAGTTATTCTTTCGGGCGTAATGATGCTCGAACACCTGGGATGGGTGGAGGCCGCTGACCTTATTTATAAGGGACTTGAGGCAGCTATATCCAAGAAGCGCGTAACCTACGATTTCCACCGATTGATGGAAGGCGCGACACTGCTGAAATGCTCGGAATTCGCGCAGGAAGTGGTGAAGAATATGTAGTTGGAATAGTCTTAAGTACTTAGTCTTGAGTCCTGGGTTGTTACTAGTACTGGTAGTATTTAGCACTGCATTAATACTATCAATACTAACGACAACTCAGGACTAAGTACTTAAGACTAAATACTGAATTCAAGCATCTTGATCGCAGTGATGGCCGCTTCTTCCCCCTTGTTGCCATACTTGCCCCCTGCGCGATCCATGGCTTGTTCCAGGTTTAGTGTGGTGAGTACGCCAAAGATCACCGGCTTTCGAGTCTTGATGGTGACTTCTGTTAGCCCCACCGTTACACCCTGGCAGATGTAATCGAAGTGCGGGGTCTCCCCCTGAATCACACAACCCAGACAGATCACCGCGTCGATGCTTTTCTTCTCGGCCATCCAAAGGGCACCGAGTGTGAGTTCGAATGATCCCGGTACATTTCGTCTGATGATGTGGCTTGCAGGCACGCCATGGGCAATCAGACATTCCCGCGCGCCGGCAAATAGGGCATCCGTTATAGTGGCATTCCATTCAGCCACCACGATAGCGAATTTCCGCTTATGCAGGGAAGACTTGCTTTTGATTTTACCGGACGTGAGCGGGCCAGACACAGAAATAGTAGTTAGTAGGGGGTCCTGAGTAGTCTTTGGTTGATAGCCTTTTAGAGCTCAAATACTATTTATTACTACGAACACCTCATGACTCTCGACTCATGACTTGCCAGAGCTATTTGGCTGCTGTCTCCAAACGAGCCTTCAGTTTGCGGGCGTTCTGAAATTCACCGGAATCCCAATACTGGGTGATTACCTTATCGTAGGTTTCCTTAGCCTTATCGTTTTGGTTGAGCTTTTCGTAGGCGAGTGCCTCCTTCATCAGGTAGGTCGGGGAGAAGTACTTGTTAGGCTCATAGTTCGCCGCCTTGCTGTAAAACTTGGCAGCATCTTCATATTTTTCTTCCTCCATATAGGTGTCACCGATGAGGCTGTAGGCGCGTGCTTGTATCAAAAGGTCGCTTGCGCTGAAATCCTGAAGGTACAGACGAGCCAGTTCGAACTTACCTTGCTTCAAATAAGCAGCACCGGCATAATAGTTCGAGAGGTTTGCGGCATTCGAGAACTTGTAGTCGTCAATAATCGCCAAAAAGCCCAGGTTGTTGCCATCGCCGTTCAGGGCCCTGTCGAGGCTATCGGCCTCGAAATAATAAACAGCCTGAAACATTTCTTTTTGCGCCAGGGCATCCTGCGAGTTCTTGTACCAGGTGAAGCCAAAATAGCCGGCCACTATGAGTACGATCACTACGCCGATGCCGGCAACCAATTTTGAATTGCTTTCGACCCAGGTCTCGGCACCAACCAATTTTTCTTTCAGCGCTTCGGGGTTCTCAAGGAGCTCGTGCTTGTGTTCTTCCTTCTTAGCCATTGTTGTTTCAAATTTCCGCGTACCTTGGCCGATTCGGCCAGGTAGTCGGGGCGCAAAACTACGAATTAGACAATACTTAACAAATTGAGAAAGATTAGTCCAGGATGAATGGGTAGTCCGTCTGGACGTATACGTCGGTGAGGGCCTCCGAAGGATCAGGAAATTTGGATTCCTCCGCAAATTTCACGCTTTCCTCAACCTTCGCCACAATTTTCTCATCGATCGTATTTAATTCCTGTTCGGTGAGCAGGCGTTTGTCGAGGATGGTCTTGCGAAGAATTTCAACCGGGTCGCGCTGCTTGTACTGCTCCACCTCATCCTTGCTACGGTATTTCTGCGGATCCGACATAGAGTGGCCTTTGTAGCGGTAGGTTCTGAATTCCAGGAGGGTAGGACCTTCGCCGGCGCGGGCCCGCTCTGCCGCCCGGGCCACGGCAACGTGTACCGCCTCCGGGCTCATGGCATCAACAGGCTCAGAGGGCATGTCATAGGCTTCTCCGAGTGTATAGAGTTCTGTTACATTGGAGGATCGTTGGACCGATGTTCCCATGGCGTAACCATTGTTCTCAATAACAAATATCACCGGGAGCTTCCAAAGCATGGCCAGATTTAACGTCTCGTGAAACGCACCTTGACGCACTGCCCCATCACCCATGTAAGCCATACAGAGGTTACCGGTCTTGTTGTATTTTTCGGCAAACGCGATGCCCGCGCCCAGGGGAACTTGCGCACCAACGATACCGTGGCCACCTACAAAGCCAACCTCCTTGTCGAAAATGTGCATGGAACCGCCCTTGCCTTTAGTTGTGCCCGTTTCTTTGCCGTAGAGTTCCGCCATCAACGCCTTGGGATCGGTGCCCAAGGCCAACGGATGACCGTGGTCGCGATATGCGGTGATGTACTTGTCACCTTTTCTCAGGGCAGAGACCGAGCCGGAAGCGCAGGCTTCCTGACCAATGTACAAGTGGCAGAAACCCTTGATTTTCTGCATACCATAAAGCTGTCCTGCCTTCTCCTCGAATTTCCGCATCAGCTGCATGCTCTCATACCAGAACACATAAGTGTCCTTTGAGAATTCCTGCTGGTCGCTCTTTGCATCAGCCACGGGTTCTTTCTTCGCTTTGGTTGTCGTAGGCATATCCCTATTTTTAGTCCGAGTTGCGAAATTAATTGCCAAACGAACATTCGCCAAACTTTCCACACTAAATCCCTGATGCGGCTCGAAACACTCGATATGTTGAATTTTAAGGGGTATGAAGAGGCCCGTTTGGCGTTCCCCTCAAGAATCAATGTGCTGGTCGGCCCCAACGGGAGCGGAAAGACCAATCTACTGGATGCCATCTACTACCTCGCTTTCACGAAAAGCGCCTTTGCCACCCAGGACCTTCAGCTGGTCCGCCACGATCAACCGTTCTTCATGGTCAAGGGAAATTTCTCAGGTGGAACGGGCGTCCACACCGTGATGAGTAGCCTTCAGTCGGGTGCGCGGAAGGTGTTTAAGGTCGATGGGCTCGACTACCAGAAACTGAGCGAACACATTGGCAGGTACCCGGTCATTCTTTTCGCGCCCGACGACGTGGACCTTATCCGGGAGGGCAGTGAACCGCGCAGAAGATTCTTCGATTCCCTGGTTTCACAGATCGACCAATCGTACCTCGACCACCTGATCCGCTACAACCACCACCTGAAACAGCGCAATAGCCTATTGCGCATGGGACAGGAGCGAGGCACCATCGACTGGGTGGCTGTTGAATCCTATGATCACCAACTGGCGCTGAGCGGTTCCTTTATTTATGAGCGGAGGGTGCATTTCGCCCGGGAGTTCGCGCCGGCACTCGAACGCTATTGTACTTTTATAGTCTCCGGACAAGAGCAATATAGCCTCGTGTACGAGAGCGATGTGTCTCAGACAAACTATCTCGAAGGCCTGTTAAAGTGTCGATCGCGCGATCTGGCCATGCAGCGCACGAACTTTGGGATTCACCGCGACGACTTCATCTTCCGAATGGACGGTCACGAGGTCAAGAAACTGGGATCGCAGGGTCAACAAAAGTCTTTCGTGATTGCGATGCGTCTCGCCCAACAGGAAATCCTGAAAAAGTACAAAGGCTTTGACCCAATTCTCTTGCTTGATGATATCTTTGACAAACTGGACGACGCGAGAATCGGACGCCTGCTGGAACTGATGTCGGGAGAGCTGGGGCAGCTGTTTATCACGGATGCACGTCCCGATCGGACCGCCGGGCTGCTAAAGCAGGCAGGAATTGAGTCCTCTCTATACAATATTGAGCGAGGCACGGTGCGTAGCATCGGCAGCATTGTAAATTAGGCAAGAATATATGGGGCGAGGGAAAGACGATATTCAATCAGTTGGTCAGGCGATTCGGAACATGCTGAATTCCTACCGCCTTAGCACAAAATTCGACGAGGCTAACATCGTCAGTTCCTGGGAGCGAATCGTAGGCAAGCCCATTGCCCGACGCACGCGGAAGTTGTCCATTCGTAACACTGTCTTATTTGTGGAGTTCGATTCTCCGACGATGCGACGTGATTTTTCTTTTCATAAGGAACACATCCTTAGCCTTTTTAAGACTGAGTTTGGACCCGGGGTAATCACCGAAATCGTAGCGATGTAATGCCTTTTGACCAGCCGACCCCTCACACCGGCTTTCTCCGCTCCGGGTTTTAAGGCATTGGCAAGACCGTTTATTTCGATTGGTCTGGCGTGACGGATCCGACAATCCATGCTCCAGTCCTCTATTTGGCCGCGTTCAGCGCTCATGACGCTTCATTCTCCACGATTTCCAATACCAGTTTAAAAACTCGTTATAAGTTTTGAAAAAGTGGAAAAGCGTATAATTTTGCACTCTCTTTTTAAAAAAGCCTCCTGATTACCGTTGGGAGGCTTTTCATTCGTTCTTAGAGATTTTGACGGGGGAATACCAAAGCGGCCAACTGGGACAGACTGTAAATCTGTTGTCTTATGACTTCATAGGTTCGAATCCTATTTCCCCCACAGGACATTGGTTGATTTGATGATTTGTTGATTGGTTGATTGGAAATGCCGCCCGAAGGGCAGACTTCAGTTAAGAAACAGATTACTGTATTGGTTGATGGCTCCTCTGGAAGGCATGATGTGCCATCCACGATTTGGTGAAACTGGATTTGTATTTCAATCAACAAATCAACAGATCACCAAATCAACAAATATTCTGCGGGAGTAGCTCAGTTGGTAGAGCGATAGCCTTCCAAGCTATAGGTCGCGGGTTCGAGCCTCGTCTCCCGCTCGATTATTGAATTATTTGTTGATCTGTTGATTTGTTGATTTAAATTCCGGCCTTTGGCCGGTCAGTAAATAAATCCAATCAACAGATCAACAAATAATTCAATAAACTGGCTGTTGTAGCTCAGTGGTAGAGCACTTCCTTGGTAAGGAAGAGGTCGTGAGTTCAATCCTCATCAACAGCTCTAGCAGATAAGCAGAGCTGTTGGCGCAGGCGGCAGCGGTGCACAGTTTCTTGAATTGGGTCGTGAATGACGACAAAAGTCCGGGGCGTAGCAAATCCCGGTAGGCAACATTCACGACAAGCGTAGGCGACCCTTATTCGACAGGCTTAACATGTTTAGGGTGTAGTTTTCTTGGCGGATGGCTGAGATTCATAAGTAGTAATCATTAACTATTAAAACTATACTTTAAACTATTAACTGGGATTTTCAAATATGGCTAAAGAAACATTTGATCGTTCGAAACCTCACGTAAACGTGGGAACTATTGGTCACGTTGACCACGGCAAGACTACCTTGACTGCTGCTATCACGAAAGTGCTTGCTTCCAAAGGTCTTGCTTCCATGCGCGACTTTTCGTCTATTGACAACGCTCCTGAAGAAAAAGAAAGAGGTATCACTATCAACACCTCACACGTAGAGTACGCTACTGAAAAGCGTCACTACGCGCACGTTGACTGCCCTGGTCACGCCGACTATGTGAAGAACATGGTAACGGGTGCTGCCCAGATGGACGGAGCGATCCTGGTAGTTGCTGCTACGGACGGTCCTATGCCTCAAACGCGCGAGCACATCCTGCTTGCCCGTCAGGTTGGTGTACCGGCACTGGTTGTATTCATGAACAAGGTTGACCTTGTTGACGATGAAGAACTCCTCGACCTCGTCGAAATGGAAGTTCGCGAACTGATGTCTGCTTATAACTTCCCTGGCGACACTATGCCCGTTATCCGCGGTTCTGCTCTCGGAGCGCTGAACGGCGAGCCTAAGTGGGTTGAAAAAGTCGAAGAATTGATGAAGGCGGTAGATGATCACATTCCGCTCCCGATTCGTCTTATCGACAAGGATTTCCTCATGCCGGTTGAAGACGTGTTTTCGATCACGGGCCGTGGTACGGTTGCCACCGGTCGTATCGAACGCGGTGTTGTAAATACAGGCGATTCGGTTGAGATCCTGGGTATGGGTGCTGAAAACCTGAAATCTACGATCACTGGTGTTGAAATGTTCCGTAAGATCCTTGACAGAGGTGAAGCTGGCGATAACGTTGGTCTCCTTCTTCGCGGTATTGAAAAGGAGCAGATCCGCCGTGGTATGGTTATCTGTAAGCCCGGCTCTGTAAAGCCTCACGCTAAGTTCAAGGCTGAGGTTTACGTTTTGTCGAAGGAAGAAGGCGGACGTCACACGCCATTCTTCAACAAATACCGCCCTCAGTTTTACTTCCGTACGACTGACGTGACGGGTGAGTGTAAGCTGCCTACAGGTGTTGAAATGGTTATGCCTGGCGACAACATTTCTATCGAAGTTGAATTGATCAACAAGATCGCTATGGAGAAAGGTCTCCGTTTCGCTATCCGCGAAGGTGGTCGTACGGTAGGATCGGGTCAGGTGACTGAAATTTTGGACTAATTCACTGATATTCAGTAATAAAGGGCGTTTCTGAAATTTTTCAGGAACGCTTTTGTTTTCTGTTCCATTGTTCTACCTTTGCAGTCCTTTTGGGCTGAGGTACGTGGGTGCGGCTCAGGAGTTTGGGTTGTCACCGCTAAAGTCAGGCAAAAAGGGCCGAGAAGGGTCTGAAAAGGCCACAGGAACTGAAACGGGTGTAGCTCAATTGGTAGAGTAGCGGTCTCCAAAACCGTTGGCTGGGAGTTCGAGTCTCTCCACCCGTGCAACAGGAAATGTCGACTGGGGCTCCGACTTGTCGGGGTTTGAAATAGATAAGGTTCGGAACTGGTGCTGCACGAAGGCAGAGAGGTTTCGAAGCCGGGAGGAGTCGCCTTCGCTAAAGTTACGGCGACTGAGAGGTTGTCTTCGCTAAGGCTGCGGCGGCCGAGGTAAAACAGTTAACGGAAGGCCGGACACGGTCAGTCCGTATTTGACATTATATAAAGTATCAACAGTCCATGGAGAAACTTCAGACCTATTTCGCGGAATCGTGGGATGAGATCAAGAACAAGGTTACTTGGTCCAAGTACAGCGAGCTGCAAGGCAGCGCGGTGCTGGTGCTGGTTGCTTCCACCATCTTTGCGCTTGTGATCGGAGCGATCGACTGGGTATTTAAGACAGGTCTTCAGTGGTTTTATAGAGAATTCTAATGCAGAAGGTCATGGGCGAACTGAAGTGGTATGTTCTCAGGGTCGTCAGCGGCCAGGAAAAGAAGGTTAAGTCTTACCTGGAAACTGAGATTGAGCGCTCGAAGCTTACGGATTTTATTCCGCAGGTGCTCATCCCTTCTGAAAAGGTATATGAAATGAGAAACGGCAAGAAGCGGGTGAGGGAGAGAAACTTCTTCCCTGGCTACGTGCTGATTTCGGCAGATCTCTCAAATGGAGAAGCACATCACGCTGTCAATAGCATTCCGGGCGTGATCGGGTTTCTCGGAAACAACGGTACCGGGGCTTCCAAGGATCCCGTTCCTCTTCGTCAATCGGAGGTTAACAGGATTCTCGGTAAAGTTGATGAGATTGACGAATTCGAGGAAAAGCTCGATACACCATTTATCAAAGGTGAGTCTGTGAAGGTAATGGATGGACCTTTCAGCGGATTTACTGGCACGGTTGAGGAAATTTTTGAAGACAAGAAGAAACTCAATGTAATGGTGAAAATCTTCGGCCGGAACACTCCGGTAGAGCTTAGTTATATGCAGGTAGAAAAGCTAGACTAACGATAACATGGCTAAACAAATTACAGGTTATCTGAAACTGCAGGTAAAGGGTGGATCCGCCAATCCGGCGCCTCCTATCGGTCCTGCGTTGGGTAGCAAGGGTCTAAACATCATGGACTTTTGCAAACAATTCAACGCACGTACCCAGGACAAGCCAGGACAAGTGCTTCCAGTACTGATTTCGATCTACAACGACAAGTCGTTTGATTTCGTGATCAAGACACCGCCCGCTGCCGTGTTGATTTTGGATGCCGCTAAAAAACAAAAAGGTTCTGCCGAGCCGAACCGGGCGAAAGTAGGTTCAGTTACCTGGGAACAGGTGAAGACAATTGCAGAAACGAAGATGCCCGACCTCAACGCTTTCAAGGTTGAATCAGCCATGAAGATGATTGCAGGGACGGCAAGAAGCTTAGGTATTACAGTATCCGGTACTCCCCCGTGGGACAAATAATTAATGCGATGGCAAAGCTTACTAAAAACAAAAAAGCAGTTCTCGCGAAATTCAATCCTACGAAGGAATATTCGCTGGAAGATGCTTCCAACCTGGTGAAGGAAATTACCTTCACGAAGTTCGATGCCTCCGTTGATGTGGACATTCGTCTCGGTGTTGATCCGAAGAAGTCTGACCAGATGGTTCGGGGCGTGGTAGCGTTACCTCACGGTATCGGTAAAGTAGTGCGCGTGCTCGTATTGTGCACGCCGGATAAGGTCCAGGAAGCCAAAGATGCAGGCGCTGAACACGTCGGCCTCGATGAATTTCTGACCAAGATCGAAGGTGGATGGACAGATGTGGACGTAATCATCTGTACGCCTACCGTTATGGCAAAAGTGGGTAAGCTCGGAAAGATTCTCGGTCCGCGCGGTCTCATGCCCAATCCTAAATCAGGAACTGTTACGCTCGAAGTCGGTAAGGCCGTGAAAGAAGTGAAAGCCGGTAAGATCGACTTCAAAATTGATAAGCAAGGTATCATTCACGTAAGCGTTGGAAAAGCTTCCTTTTCTGCTGACAAGATCAGAGACAACGTAGCGGAAATGATCAATGTGGTATCGAAACTGAAACCAGCCTCGGCAAAAGGTACTTACTTCCAAAGTATCACGTTGTCGACGACGATGAGTCCTGGAATCGTGATCGATGCTAATTCCATAGCTGGCATTTAAGACATTACAACATGACCAGAGAAGAAAAAGGACAAATTATAGAGGAGCTTTCGGCCAAGTTTGCTGAAAACAACCACTTCTATATTACTGACGCCACCGGTTTCACCGTTGAGCAGATCAATAATTTCAGAAGGTTGTGCTACAAGAGTGGTGTAGAGTATCGCGTGTACAAGAACACGTTGATTCAAAAGGCCCTCGAGCGCAACAAGGAAGTTGATTATACACCGTTGTTCAAAGCATTGAACGGCTTCTCCGGAGTTATTTTCTCCAAGGAGAGCAGCAATGCGCCGGCGCGTGTGATAAGGGAGTTTCGTAAGAAACTCGAAGGCAAACCCGTGTTGAAGGCTGCCGCGATTCAGTCTGACCTGTTTATAGGCGACGAGAATCTTAAGATGCTGAGTGAGCTCAAGTCTAAGAATGAACTCATTGGCGACGTCATCGCAGCGCTCCAAGCACCTGCCAAGAATGTTGTTTCTGCCCTGCTTAGTGGCAAGAACACCGTGGCTGGCCTGCTGAAGGCACTCGAAGAACGTGGAACTAAATAATTATTGAACAAGAACAGAACTATTAAACTTTACAAAAATGGCCGACATCAAAGCACTCGGAGATCAACTCGTTGAACTCACTGTTAAAGAAGTTACTGAATTAGCTTCTTACCTGAAAGAAACCTATGGCATCGAACCTGCAGCTGCTGCTGTTGTAGCTGGCCCTGCGGCTGGTGGTGCAGCTGGTGGTGCCGTTGCTGAAGTAAAAACTAACTTCGACGTAGTATTGAAAGCCCCTGGCGCAAATAAGCTTCAAATCGTTAAGCTGGTGAAAGAACTCACTGGCCTTGGCTTGAAAGAAGCTAAAGATCTCGTTGACGGCGCGCCTAAGACTATCAAAGAAGGCCTGCCTAAGGACGAAGCCGAAAATCTCAAGAAGCAACTCGCTGAGGCTGGTGCCGATGTGGAGTTGAAGTAAGTATTGAAAGGCCAGGGAACCGTCTGAAATCATCGGTTAGACCCCAGTCCAGGCTATTGTCTGGACGGGGTCTATTCCCGTTTGTGGCCTTTGAACAAGTTCCGATTTTCCATTGTTCTCGTCCAGGATCTCTATACTTAAACGTTACTCACCTTGACAAAAAAGACAATAAACGGCAGGATCGATTTCTCTTCAAGCGAAAGAGTACTCGACTACCCCGACTTTCTGGATCTTCAACTCCAGTCATTCAAAGATTTTTTGCAGATCGAAACACCAGCAGAAAAAAGACAGAACGAAGGTCTTTATAAGGTGTTCGCGGAAAACTTCCCCATAAGTGATTCCCGCGAAAACTTTGTGCTGGAGTTCGTGGATTATACGATCGATCCCCCTAAGTACAACGTCGATGAGTGTATCGACCGGGGATTGACCTTCTCAGTGCCCCTCAAGGCGAAGCTGAGATTGACCTGTAACGACGAGGACAACGAAGATTTTGAAACCATTGAACAGGAAGTGTTCCTGGGCAATATCCCGTATATGACGGAGAAAGGCTCCTTTGTGATCAATGGAGCCGAACGCGTTATCGTATCGCAGCTACACCGCTCACCTGGCGTTTTCTTCGCCATGAGCAAGCACACCAACGGTACCAAGCTTTATTCGGCCCGTATCATTCCTTTCAAGGGATCGTGGATCGAGTTCGCGACCGACGTGAACGCCGTGATGTATGCCTACATCGACCGTAAGAAAAAATTCCCCGTAACCACCCTGCTACGCGCAATCGGTTATGGATCAGATAAGGATATCCTCGACCTCTTCGGACTATCTGAAGAAGTAGAGGCTAGCAAGAATACCCTGAAGAAAGTAGTCGACAGAAAGCTCGCTGCCCGTGTTCTCAAGACCTGGACGGAGGACTTCGTGGACGAGGACACCGGCGAAGTGGTTTCCATCGACCGTAACGAAGTATTGCTGGAACGCGACCATACCCTGACCGCAGAAGATGCTGACATCATTCTCGAATCTGGTGTAAAGTCGATCATCCTGCACCGCGATGATATTAACATCGCCGATTATCACATCATCTTCAACACCCTGGCAAAAGATACTTCCAACTCCGAGAAGGAAGCGGTTGAATACATCTATCGCCAGTTGAGAAATACGGAAGCCCCCGATGAGCAAACCGCTCGCGACATCATCCAGAGCCTCTTCTTTAGCGAGAAACGTTACGACCTGGGTGAAGTAGGACGCTACCGGATTAACAAGAAACTCGGTCTCGATCTGAGTTTCGACCACAGAGTATTGACTAAGGATGATATCATCCTCATCGTGAAATATCTCATCGGCCTCATCAACTCGAAAGCCGTAGTCGATGATATCGATCACTTGAGCAACCGACGCGTGCGTACCGTAGGCGAACAGTTGTATTCGCAGTTTGGTGTTGGTCTCGCGCGTATGGCGCGTACGATCAAAGAAAGAATGAACGTTCGCGACAACGAAGAATTCAAGCCCGTTGATCTTATCAACGCGCGTACTTTGTCGTCGGTGATCAACTCGTTCTTCGGCACGAACCAGCTTTCGCAGTTCATGGACCAGACGAACCCGCTGGCAGAGATCACCCACAAGCGCCGTATGTCGGCACTTGGTCCAGGCGGTCTCTCGCGCGAGCGTGCTGGCTTTGAAGTTCGCGACGTGCATTATACGCACTACGGCCGTCTCTGTACTATCGAGACGCCTGAAGGTCCGAACATCGGTCTCATTTCATCTCTTTGCGTTCACGCGAAAGTGAACAAGATGGGATTCATCGAGACGCCTTACAGAAAGGTGGAGAACGGGAGAGTGAAGACGAAAGATCCGGTCATTTTCCTCACTGCGGAAGAAGAGGATACGCACTACATAGCGCAGGCCAAGGTTGCGTTGAAGCCCGGCGGCGAGTTCGTGGAAGAAAAGGTCAAGGCGCGCTTCGAGGGTGACTTCCCCGTGGTGGAACCAAAGGACCTTCGCTACATGGACATTGCTCCGAACCAGATCGTATCGGTGGCGGCTTCCATGATTCCGTTCCTCGAGCACGACGATGCTAACCGCGCGCTCATGGGATCGAACATGCAACGTCAGGCTGTGCCGCTGATTCGCCCTGAAGCGCCAATCGTGGGTACCGGTCTCGAAGGCCGCGTAGCACTTGATTCACGCGCGCTTATCCTGGCCGAAGGCAGTGGCGTAGTGGAATTTGTCGACGCAAAGAAGATCACTATCAAGTACGAAGTAACGGATGAGCAACAGCTCACCAGCTTCGACAACGAGTTTAAGACATATACTCTCATCAAGTTCAGAAGAACGAACCAGGATACCTGTATCAACCTGACGCCCCTTGTCATGAAGGGTCAGAAGATTGTTAAAGGACAGCCGCTGTGCCAGGGTTACGCAACCCAAAACGGCGAGCTCGCCCTGGGACGCAACCTGCTCGTGGCGTACATGCCTTGGCAAGGTTACAACTTCGAGGATGCGATCGTTATCTCCGAGCGCGTCGTGCGCGAAGACGTTTACACGTCGATCCATATCGAAGAGTTCGAGCTTGAGGTGCGCGATACGAAACGCGGCGAGGAAGAACTTACTTCCGAAATCCCGAACGTAAGCGAGGAAGCGGTGAAGCACCTTGATGAAAACGGTATTATCCGCATCGGTGCCGAGGTTCGCGAAGGCGATATCCTCATCGGTAAAATCACTCCTAAAGGTGAAACCGATCCGACGCCGGAAGAGAAACTGCTTCGCGCCATCTTTGGTGACAAGGCGGGCGATGTGAAGGATGCCTCTCTTAAGGCGCCCCCGTCGCTGAAGGGCGTCGTTATCGAGACCAAGTTGTTCTCGAGACCAAAGCGCGACAAGGATGTTCGCACGAAATCCAAGAAGGAACTCGATACGCTGAAGGGCAAGTATAGCAAGCAGCTCGCTGACCTTCGCGACGAAATGATCCGCAAGCTGAATACTTTGCTCACCAGCAAGACCAGCAATGGCGTGAAGCACAAGTTTGGCGATGAACTCATCACCAAAGGCGTGAAGTTCTCGCAAAAGGTGATCGACAGCAACCTGTTCCCTGATAAGAACATCTACCGCGACGAAAGCAATTACAACGTTCCGGAAGAAGTGAACCTCATCGCGGACATCAGTCTTGAAAACTGGACGCCTGATGAACACACCAACGAACTGGTGGCTCAGACCGTGAAAAACTACCTGTTGAAGCGCAATTCTTTCGCAGGCGAGTTCAAGCGCGAGCGCTTTACCCTTGAAGTGGGTGATGAACTCCCTACCGGTATCGTACAACTTGCTAAAGTATACGTAGCCAAGAAGCGCAAGCTGAAGGTGGGGGATAAGATGGCAGGCCGTCACGGTAACAAGGGTGTCGTAGCGCGTATCGTTCGCGAAGAAGATATGCCGTTCCTGAAGGATGGAACACCGGTCGACATCTGTCTCAACCCGTTAGGCGTACCTTCGCGTATGAACCTGGGTCAGATATACGAGACCGTACTCGCGTGGGCGGGTCATAAGCTGGGCAAGAAGTATGCGACACCGATCTTCGATGGCGCGACGCTTGATCAGGTACAGGCCGAACTTACCGAAGCGGGTCTTCCTGAGTACGGACGTTCATACCTCTACGATGGTCTCACGGGTGAGAAATTCGATCAGCCGGTAACTGTAGGTATGGCCTATATGCTGAAACTCGGTCACCTTGTTGATGATAAGATGCACGCACGTTCGATTGGTCCTTACTCACTCATCACGCAGCAACCGCTGGGTGGTAAGGCGCAATTCGGTGGGCAGCGTTTCGGAGAAATGGAAGTGTGGGCGATCGAAGCATTCGGTGCGTCTCATATCCTCCAGGAAATCCTCACAATCAAGTCCGACGATGTTATCGGTCGTGCGAAAGCATACGAGGCGATCGTTAAGGGTGAGAACATGAGGAAGCCGAATATCCCGGAATCGTTCAATGTACTGGTTCACGAATTGAGAGGGCTGGCCCTGGAAATAACCATGGATTAGTCCTGAGTAGGTAGTCCTTAGTCCTTAGTGGGTTAATAGTAGTCAGGTTAATAGTTGCACGGAAATAATTTGGATACCGACAACTACAGTACTTTAGATGCTATAACAATTAGGTGCTAAGGACAAAGAACTCCGGACTATGAATAATTACAAGGAGCTGAAGATTTGGCGAAAATCAATTGAACTAGCAGTGAGGGTCTACCAAGTGACACAGTGTTTTCCAAAAACTGAGTTGTTCGGTTTGACGGTACAGATGAGGAGGAGCGTTTCCTCGATTGCATCAAACATTGCTGAGGGAGCAGGCAGGAATTCTAAGAAGGACTTTTCTAACTTTCTCGGAATAGCCAATGGCTCTACTTGCGAACTTGAGACTCAATTGATCATTGCCAATAGGGTTAATCTGGTTACAAGCCCTGACTGTGAATCTCTTCAAAGCCAGATAAGGGAGATTCAAAAGATGAACTGGTCGCTAAAGCGGTCTTTGCTAAAGACTGGCCAACTAGCGACCAAGACTAAAGACTAAGGACTAAAGACTAAATACTACCAACGCATGTCTTTCAGAAAGAACAAAAAGATCAACAGCGACTTCTCGAGGATCACCATCAGCCTCGCCTCTCCCGAATCGATTCTGGAGAGCTCGCATGGTGAAGTGACGCAACCGGAAACCATTAACTACAGAACGTACAAGCCTGAAATGGGTGGTTTGTTCTGCGAGCGCATCTTCGGCCCGGTAAAAGACTGGGAATGTCACTGCGGTAAGTATAAGCGCATTCGTTACAAGGGTATCATCTGCGACCGTTGTGGTGTTGAAGTAACAGAAAAGAAAGTACGCCGCGAGCGCATGGGCCACATTGAACTGGTGGTACCGGTGGCACACATCTGGTATTTCCGTTCACTCCCGAATAAGATTGGTTATCTGCTGGGTCTGGCTACCAAGAAGCTTGACCAGATCATTTACTATGAACGGTACGTCGTTATTCAGCCCGGAGTTAAGGAGGAAGATGGCGTGAAGCGTCTCGACTTCCTTACCGAAGAAGAATACCTCGATATCATTGATAAACTTCCCCGTGAGAACCAACTCCTGGACGACAACGATCCGAAGAAGTTCATCGCGAAGATGGGTGCCGATGCGTTGGAGATGTTACTCGCGCGAACGATGCTCGATCAACTGTCGTACGACCTGCGTCATCAGGCAGCGACGGACACATCGCAGCAGCGTAAGGCTGAGGCGTTGAAGCGCCTCAAGGTGGTGGAAGCTTTCCGCGATGCCCGTACGCGCATCGAGAACAAGCCTGAGTGGATGGTGATCAAGATGGTTCCGGTTATTCCTCCGGAATTGCGTCCATTGGTACCGTTGGATGGTGGTCGTTTCGCGACCTCAGATCTGAACGATCTGTATCGCCGCGTAATCATCCGTAACAACCGTCTGAAGCGCCTTATCGACATCAAGGCTCCTGAAGTGATTCTCCGTAACGAGAAGCGTATGCTCCAGGAAGCGGTTGATTCATTGTTCGACAATTCAAGAAAAGTAAACGCAGTCCGCTCCGATGGAAACCGCGCCCTGAAGTCTTTGAGTGATATGCTCAAAGGTAAGCAAGGTCGCTTCCGTCAGAACTTGCTCGGTAAGCGTGTTGACTACTCCGGCCGTTCGGTAATCGTCGTTGGCCCTGAGCTCAAACTGCACGAGTGCGGTCTGCCTAAAGATATGGCGGCTGAACTTTTCAAGCCGTTCATCATTCGCAAGCTCATTGAAAGAGGTATTGTGAAAACGGTGAAGTCTGCCAAGAAGATTGTGGATCGTAAGGATCCGGTTATATGGGATATTTTGGAAAACGTACTCAAGGGCCATCCGGTGCTCCTCAACCGTGCTCCAACGCTCCACAGACTCGGTATCCAGGCATTCCAGCCCAAGCTGATTGAGGGAAAAGCTATCCAGTTGCACCCGCTCGTCTGTACGGCCTTCAACGCCGACTTCGACGGTGACCAGATGGCAGTTCACGTGCCGCTCGGACAAGAGGCGATACTCGAGGCATCGATGCTGATGTTGTCGTCGCACAACATCCTTAACCCTGCCAACGGTGCCCCTATAACCGTGCCTTCGCAAGACATGGTATTAGGTCTTTACTACCTTACCAAAGGACGGAAGAGCAAGGCCGATCATGTGATCATTGGTGAGGGCAAGCGCTACTTCTCCTCTGAGGAAGTGATCATCGCATTCAACGAAGGCAAGCTTTCGAAGCATGCCATCATCAAGGTACGTGCGCACGTACGCGACAAGAAAACGGGTCTTCACGAATTCAAAGTGATCGAGACCGTTGCCGGCCGCGTAATTTTCAACCAGTACGTTCCTGAAGAGGTAGGTTTCGTGGATGAGCTCCTTACGAAGAAGAAACTGCAAACCATTATCGCAGACGTATTCAAACAGGCAGGTCAATCAAAAGCGGCAAAGTTCCTCGACGATATCAAGGAGCTCGGATTCCAGATGGCCTACAAAGGCGGACTTTCCATGGGTCTTAACGACGTGAAGGTTCCCGACGAAAAGGCGAAGCTGGTTGCCAACGCGCAGGAAGAAGTTGACAGCGTATGGAATAACTACATGATGGGTCTTATCACAGATAACGAACGCTACAATCAGGTGATCGATATCTGGACCCGCACGAATACACTCCTTACCAACACGCTGATGAAGCAGTTGGAAGAGGATCAGCAAGGTTTCAACTCCATCTACATGATGATGCACTCCGGTGCTCGTGGTTCGCGCGAACAGATCCGTCAGTTGGGCGGTATGCGCGGTCTGATGGCGAAGCCTCAGAAGAATCTTGCCGGTTCTGTGGGATCGATCATTGAGAATCCGATCCTTTCGAACTTTAAGGAAGGTCTCGACGTATTGGAGTACTTTATCTCGACGCACGGTGCCCGTAAGGGTCTTGCCGATACGGCGTTGAAGACTGCCGATGCAGGTTACCTCACCCGTCGCTTGGTCGATGTGGCGCAGGATCTGGTCGTAACAGAAGAAGATTGCGGTACGCTGCGCGGTTTGAAAGTGACGGCCAGATCCTGCGACGAAGACATCGTTGAGCCTTTGTCGGAACGTATCCTCGGACGCACCACGGTGCATGCGATATACGATCCGCTCACCGATGAGCTCATCTGTGATGCCAATCAGGAAATCACCGACGAACTGGCGAAACTTATCGAAGACACGAATATCGAGGAAATCGAGATTCGTTCGCTGCTGACTTGCGAGTCGAAGATCGGTGGTTGTGCGAAGTGCTATGGACGTAACCTGGCTACCGGTAAAATGGTGCAGGCAGGTGAGGCAGTGGGTGTGATTGCAGCGCAATCCATCGGCGAGCCCGGTACACAGTTGACCCTGCGTACCTTCCACGTGGGTGGTACGGCGTCTAACATTGCCGTTGATGCAAATATAAAGGCGAAGTTCAGCGGTTTCGTTGAGTTCGAAAGTATACGCACGATCGAAACTACCGACCGCGATGGCAACATCGTCAATGTAGTGATGGGCCGTACCGGCGAAATCCGGATTGTGGACAAGGACAGGACGCGCGTTCTGATCACTAACCACGTGCCCTATGGATCATTCATTACGGTGAAAGATGGTGTGCAGGTGGAGAAGGGTGATGAGCTCTGCTTCTGGGATCCTTACAATGCGGTGATCCTTTCGGAGTTCGACGGTACAATTGAGTACGAAGCCATCATCGAAGGTATTACGTTTAAAGAAGAATCAGACGAGCAGACGGGCCACCGCGAGAAGGTGATTACCGATACACGTGACAAGACCAAGAACCCTGCGATCATCGTTCGCGGTAAGTCGGATTCGAAGTCTTATAACATTCCAGTGGGTGCTCACTTAGCAGTTGATTCAAACGAGAAGATCAAGGCTGGACAGGTGCTGGCGAAGATCCCTCGCACAATGGGTAAGTCGCGAGACATCACCGGTGGTTTGCCTCGTGTAACGGAACTCTTTGAAGCCCGCAATCCTTCGAACCCCGCTGTTGTAAGCGAGATCGATGGTGTGGTGACTTATGGAGGTATCAAGCGTGGTAACCGCGAGATCTTTATCGAATCACGTGATGGCGTACAGAAGCGTTACCTCGTACCGCTGTCGAAGCACATCCTGGTTCAGGACAATGACTTTGTGCGTGCTGGCCAACCGTTGTCGGATGGTTCGATCACGCCTTCAGACATTCTGTCTATCAAAGGTCCAACGGCTGTTCAGGAATACCTGGTGAATGAAATCCAGGAAGTATATCGCCTCCAGGGTGTGAAGATCAATGACAAGCACATCGAGGCCATCGTTAGCCAGATGATGCAGAAGGTTGAAATCATCGATCCGGGAGATACGAGCTTCCTCACGAACGAATACGTAGACAAGCTTCAATTCCGGGAAGACAACGACACGATCCTCGACAAGAAGGTCGTGATCGATGCAGGCGATTCCAATACCCTGAAACCTGGTCAAATCATCACGCCGCGCGAATTCCGCGATGAAAATTCGCAGTTGCGCCGTCGCGATGCCAAGCTGGTGGAAGTTCGCGATGCGATGCCGGCGGTTTCCAGACCTACGTTGCAGGGTATTACCCAGGCTTCGTTGAAGACGGAAAGCTGGTTATCGGCTGCTTCGTTCCAGGAAACGACCAAAGTGTTGAGCGAAGCGGCTATCCGCGGCAAGACCGACTGGTTGATGGGCCTCAAGGAGAACGTGATCGTAGGTCACCTGATCCCTGCAGGTACTGGTCTGCGCAAGTACCAGGACATCATCGTGACGCACGTTGATGAATACGATAGCAGCGCAGCCTCTTCTGCCGAGCGCACCCGCGACCGGGAGAAAGAGCTCCAGGATTAATCAAGAACTAAAAACAAAAGGGTTGATCCGAAAGGGTCAACCCTTTTTTATGAAATGCCATGGCAGAAGACAAACACAAACAACAACCGCCGCAGAACCAGATCAATATCGAGCTATCGGAAGAGATCGCTGAGGGCATCTATTCCAACCTCGCCATGATCGCGCACTCCAACAGCGAGTTCGTGATCGATTTCATCAGGCTGATGCCGGGCGTTCCGAAGGCTAAAGTGAAATCGAGGATCGTGATCACGCCAGAGCATGCCAAGCGCTTTCTGGCTGCCCTGAAAGACAACATCGAGAAATATGAGGCCAGCTTCGGACCGATTAAGCGCACCGACGATATGCCGAAGTTCCCGATGAATTTCGGCGGCACGGTAGGGGAGGCCTGATTGCCAGAAACCGTTGTGATGCCAACCAATTGATGAATTCCGTTGCTGCAGGCATTTCCGCAGTTCGTGTCTGGTTCACGGCCATACAAGTGCCACGAATGACCGTGATGAGAATTCTCATTGCGTCAGCCTTCCTGCTCGGCATGTTATTTTCTTCCAGACTTTGGTGGGGAGATCGCCTGTTTCCCAGTCTTCCAGTAGTCGCGTTCTTGAGGCTGGACGGGCTTACTAATCTAATAGCTTTCGCCTTGGCAGGAAGCTTATTGGGCACTTGCCTACATCGACGCAAAATATTTCCGGTCGTAGCTACGGTGTCGGCCGCGCTGCTGATGTCTGCCGACCAAATGAGATGGCAACCCTGGGTCTACCTGTATGTTTTGATGTTATTGCCCCTGGCAGTAGACTCAACGAAAGACGAAGCTACCCTTGGCTACTATCGCTTGCTGCTTTCCGGTGTCTATTTCTGGAGTGGCATCCATAAGCTAAATCCACAGTTCCTCGACGGCAACTTTCAAGCATTCTTGGATGTTGTCTTTCACTATCGATTCCGTTCTTCGTCAGATCCTCTGCGAGTGATTGGATACGGTATCGGTGGAACGGAACTGTTCGTTGGCTTGTCGCTGTTGACCGGTATTTTTCGACGGCTGGCGCTGGGATGTGCGGTTATCATGCACGCAGCAATTATAGCCGTTGTGGCGCTTGCTGACCAATTCGCGTCGATGCTGATCCTGTTGCCCTGGAATCTTGCCATGATATTATTTGACTTTACGGTTTTCAGGGTGAAGACTAGCCGTCCTTCGGAGAAATTCCGGGACCGACCGCGCCGCCAGCAGCTGGTTTTCGGCTTTGCCATTATAGTCATCTGGCTCATGCCCGCACTGAACTTTCTTGACCGCTGGGACCACTACCTGTCGTTTTCACTTTTCTCGAACAAAGTCCCGCGATTTTACGTCGCTGTCGAGGCGTCAGAAGCGTCGAAAGTGCCGGCACAGATCCGCGAATTTACGGCCTCGATAAATGGTCTCTCGGGTGGCGAGATCATTAACGTGGACCTATGGGCGAGGAAGGAACTTGGCGTGCCTTTTTATCCGGAGGATCGGACGTTCTCAACCCTTGGTAAGTACTTTTGCAGCCTGGGAATTGAGGATCGAAAGGTATTTTTTCTTCGCGTGACTGGCCCGGAGAACGATCCTGATGTGTTTAGCACGGATTGTTCCAGTCCGGACATTCCGTGAGGACTTGGCGCAGTGCCTGGAAGTGTGCTTCAATTGCGTATTCTTGCAGGCGGAAGTTGCCGGTAGAGATTGCTTGCCATTATTGGCATCATCACAACTGGGGATTTCGCGGCACCTTGGATTCCAGAATAGGCAAAATTTGCTAAAAAAAGGGTAGAGAGCAGTTTTGAGCGCTTTCAGGCCCCTAAAATCTTTCGAAAAACGCTTTGCAAGCTGTTTGCCTTTAGATACCTTTGCAGTCCAAATTTTTGAGAGGTCTATTAATTAAATTATAAATGCCTACCATTCAGCAACTTGTGAGAAAGGGAAGGAACAAATTGACGTTCAAGTCAAAGTCTCCCGCCCTGGATTCCTGCCCGCAGCGCCGCGGCGTGTGTACACGCGTGTACACGACGACGCCCAAAAAGCCGAACTCTGCCATGCGTAAAGTGGCTCGTGTTCGTCTTACCAACGCCAAGGAAGTGAACGCCTATATCCCAGGTGAAGGTCACAATCTTCAGGAACACTCAATTGTGCTGATCCGTGGTGGTCGCGTTAAGGACCTTCCTGGTGTGCGTTACCACATCATCCGCGGTGCATTGGATACAGCGGGGGTAAACGGACGCAAGCAGAGCCGCTCGAAGTACGGCGCAAAACGTCCGAAGCCAGGTGCACCAGCGCCTGCGGCAGGTAAAGGAGCTCCAGCTAAGAAAAAATAATATTTGAGTAACGATGAGAAAGTCAAAACCCAAGAAGAGATACTTACTGCCCGATCCTAAGTTTCAGGATACGCTGGTAACGAAGTTCGTTAACTACCTGATGGAAGACGGCAAGAAGAGCGTTGCTTATAATATTTTCTATGATGCCGTTGCGCACGTGGAAAAGAAAATCAACGAGCCCGGTCTGGAAGTGTGGAAGCGTGCGATGAGCAATCTGACTCCTGCCGTAGAGGTTAAGAGCCGCCGCGTAGGTGGCGCTACGTTCCAGGTTCCGATTGAAGTCCGCCCTGAAAGAAAGACCAATCTTAGTATCAAATGGCTCATCGACTATGCGCGTATGCGCGGCGAGAAAACCATGATGGACAAACTGGCTGCCGAGATCATTGCGGCTTCTAAAGGTGAAGGTGCAGCGATTAAGAAAAAGGATGATACGCACCGCATGGCTGAAGCGAACAAGGCGTTCTCACATTTCAGAATCTAATCAGGATTATTATTTCCATGGCAAGAGATCTCAGATACACCCGTAATATTGGTATTGCAGCACACATTGACGCCGGAAAAACGACGACTACGGAGCGCATACTTTACTATGCCGGTGTAAATCATAAAATCGGAGAAGTTCACGATGGCGCGGCAACCATGGACTGGATGGCGCAGGAGCAGGAGCGGGGTATTACCATTACGTCGGCTGCTACTACCGTTTATTGGAAATATCGCGATAACGACTATCACGTAAATATCATCGACACTCCGGGTCACGTGGATTTTACCGTTGAGGTAAACCGCTCTCTGCGTGTACTGGATGGTCTTGTCTTTTTGTTTTCAGCAGTGGACGGCGTTGAGCCCCAATCAGAAACAAACTGGCGCCTGGCCGACAACTACAAGGTAGCTCGTATCGGATTCGTCAACAAGATGGACCGCGCCGGATCTGACTTTCTGGGAGTTTGCAAGCAGGTAAAAGAGAAACTGGGAAGCAAGGCAGTTGCCCTTCAGCTCCCCATCGGTGCCGAAGATAACTTCACAGGTGTGGTTGACCTGGTCAACAATCGCGGAGTTATCTGGAATGAGGATGACAAGGGAATGACCTACAAGGTGATTCCTATTCCAGAAGACATGGTTGAAGAAGCCAAGGAGTATCGCGAAAAGCTGCTCGAGTCAGTGGCGGAATTCGATGAGTCTCTCATGGAGAAGTACTTCGACGATCCGAATTCAATCACAGAAAAGGAAATTTTGACGGCGCTTCGCCAGGCAACTATCGCGATGGCTATTGTGCCGATGGTTTGTGGCTCGTCGTTTAAGAATAAGGGTGTGCAGACAATGCTCGATTACGTAATGGAGCTGCTGCCTTCACCCATGGACAAGGATACGATCGTTGGGACGAACCCTGATACCGGTGCTGAAGTAAGCATCAAACCGGATGAGAAGGCACCCTTTGTTGGTCTTGCTTTCAAGATCGCTACCGATCCGTTCGTTGGTCGCCTTTGCTTCGTGCGCGCCTATTCAGGCGTGCTGGAGTCGGGCTCTTATGTGTTCAATACGCGTTCCGAGAATAAAGAACGGATTTCTCGCGTGTTCCAGATGCATGCCAACAAGCAGAATCAGATCGAACGCCTTCACTGCGGTGATATTGGTGCCGTGGTAGGTTTCAAGGACATCAAGACTGGAGACACCCTTTGTGATGAAAAACACAAGGTGGTGCTGGAGTCGATGGTATTCCCTGAGCCGGTTATTGGCTACGCAATCGAACCTAAGAAGCAGGCTGATATTGATAAATTGGGTATGGCGATTGCCAAACTTGTGGAAGAGGATCCCACTCTGCGTGTACATACCGACCAGGAAACTGGACAAACGATCCTCCGTGGTATGGGTGAACTTCACCTTGAAATCATTATCGATCGCCTGAAGCGCGAGTTCAAGGTGGAAATCAACCAGGGTGCGCCGCAGGTGGCCTATAAAGAGGCCCTTACTAAGTCTGTGGAGCACAAGGAAGTGTACAAGAAGCAGACGGGTGGCCGTGGTAAATTTGCCGATATCGTATTTGAGATCGGGCCACGCGATCCTGCCGATGTTTTAGCGGAGGATAAAGAGGATAAAAAAGAAGGCCTGGAATTTGTGAATGATATCGTGGGTGGTGTTATTCCGCGTGAATTCATTCCAGCGATCCAGAAGGGCTTTGAGCAATCCATGGTAAACGGACCTTTGGCCGGATACCAGATTGATTCAATGAAAGTTCGTTTGTTCCACGGTTCATTCCATGACGTGGACTCGGATGCGCTGTCGTTCGAACTGGCGGCCCGCGTTGGCTTCAGGGAGGCAGCAAAGAAGTGTGCGCCTCAGTTACTTGAGCCCATCATGGGAGTTGAGGTTTTGTCGCCGGATGAATACACAGGTTCGGTAACAGGAGACTTGAATAGAAGACGCGGTAATTTGAAGAGCATGGACACCAGAAGCGGTGCGCAGGTTATACGGGCAGATGTTCCACTTTCGGAATTGTTCGGCTACGTGACTGACCTACGGACCATCACTTCAGGCCGTGCATCTGCATCCTTGACTTTTTCGCACTATGCTCCGGTTCCTAAGAACCTGGCAGACAAAGTAATCGAGGAAGTAAAAGGCGCTGCCGTAGCGAAATAAATAGAAAACTAAAAAAGGATTTAGACGATTTCCTTAACACAGATAGTATGAACCAAAAGATCAGAATAAAACTCAAGTCTTACGATCACAACCTCGTTGACAAGTCATCTGAAAAGATCGTGAGAGCAGTGAAAGCAACCGGCGCCGTAGTGAGTGGTCCTATTCCCCTCCCTACTGAAAAGGAAAAATTTACGGTACTCCGGTCTCCCCACGTAAACAAGAAGGCGCGTGAGCAATTCCAGCTGTGCACCTACAAGCGCCTGGTGGATATCTATTCTAACAGTGCCAAGACGGTCGACGCCTTAATGAAGCTTGAGCTTCCCAGCGGCGTAGACGTGGAGATCAAAGTGTAGTTACCTGCCTATCGAGAGAATATTGAAAGTCACTGGCGCAAGTCGGTGACTTTTGTTTTTGCAGGGTAGTTGTTTTGGTTGACGGTAGTTGGTTGTTGGTTGGTGGCGGTAGTTGGCGCAAGTCTTCGGTAGTTGGCGTAGTTGGCGCAAGTCTTCCCATGCAAGACGTGGAGTTAGCAGTAACTTGGCGGGAGACTTGTGCCTCCATATTTTCTGGCGATGAATCCATTGCAGTCTTCAGACTGGCTCGGAATTTCACTTCAGTCTGAAGACTGAAGTGGTTTCAACACGCTGATGACCGTTTGCACAAGTCTCCCGTCAAAGGACTACCAACTCCGCGTCTTGCATGGGAAGACTTGCGCCAACTCCTCTTGAAGACTTACGCCAGATACTCAGCCAACTACCTACCTAACTACTGGTTGCCGAGGTATCGGGTGTAATCATCGGAGGTGTCAAGGTCAATGGAGCCCGCCGGAAACGGAATGGAGACTACTTGCTCTGCGAACTGATCAATGATTTTCTTTGCTCCCTGGTCGTCGCGCAGCATAAGGATATTCGAAAAAAAAGACCTTCCAAACATGGCTGGCACGCCCAGCGTGTTGTCGTAGGCGGAGGCGGCAATCTTCTTTTGAGAATGCGTGTAGTGGTCACGCAGCAGGACCAGGTGAGACGAGCTTAATTCCGGTTGGTCGCATACCATGATGAGTACAGCAGTTGCCTCCCCGTGGTCATGTAAGATGTAGTGGAGACCCGTCTTAATCGAACTACCCATCCCGCTTTTCCAGTAGTGATTGACGACCACCTCGACAGGAAGATCAGCGATTACGTCGCGATGGGGCTCTTCATTGGCACCCAGCACGACGACGACGGCCGATGATCCGGAGGTTAAGGCTACCTCGGCAGAACGACGCAGCAACGGCATGCCGCCAACATCCAGCAGTTGTTTAGACTGGCCCATGCGAGATGAGGCGCCAGCGGCTAGCAGCAGGGTAACAAAGTTCAGTGGTGCGGGTTCTGAAGCAGGATCGCCTGCATTTTCGGGGTCGCTATGGGGCTTCATCGGGGATGCATCATACGATACATTCCATAATTTAAGAAATGAAAACGCATCTGCAGTAGGCTCGATCGTAATTGTTGTGTGGGAACGTCGTGGAACAAGCAGGCCTATTCCATCGGCTTTGCGGCAAGGAAATCTTTCTCTGACATCGTGCCTCCTTCAGAAGAGTCGGTGTCTACCAGGATTTTCCACGTGCCATTTTCAAGCCTCAGCACCACGTGAAAGCGGCCATAAAAGGATCGGGACACTCCGTCCTTCCCGATGTTTGATGTCTGGTAGATGCCTACATCAATAGCCTGGGATGCATTTGCCAGGCGTTCTGTGAACCGGAGTTGAATGGTGCGTCGGGTGCCTTCGTCTTTATATCTTTTGTCGCCCGCGCGTTGCTGATTCAGGTAGTCGTTCCAGTTCAACACCTGGTTGCTTTCGCGCCCTGAGCGAACGAGGTCTTTTGAATGCAGCGAGAGGAAGGCGTCGGCATCCAGGTTGTCAAAGCTCTTTATAAATGGTTTCCATACCTGTTCGTTGATGTCACGTTGATAGTTCTGGGCATGTGCGGCGGCTCCAGCGATCAGCCAGCAAAACAGTGTGGCTGCAACGATACGGATATACGCACATCTATTCCAAAAGCGTATCCTTGGCATGTTAGTATTTAATTCGGACCGCACCGGCACTGGTTGTAGCGGTGGTTATTAACCCGGTCTCAGTTTATGTATAGTTGCTTGAACACCTGATCACTCATGGTATCACGTTCATGAATAGGTCCTGTGCGAAACTTGAGAAAGCCGCCCTCGCGGTTTGAAAACTTCCCTTGAATTTCGGCGATGATGGCCACAGCGATCTCATCCGCAGCTTCGGCACCGATGTCCAGCCCAACGGGTGAGTGGATCCTGGAGTAGTCCTCTTCGCTGAGTGTCAGGCCTTCTTGCGCATACTCGGCCAGCATCTTGTCAAACCGCTTACGGGGACCGAGGATTCCAATGAACGGAGTGGGTGTGCCCAGAAGCTTTTTTAATACGTCGCGGTCATATTCGTAGTTATGGGACATCAGTACGCACGCCGTATGGGTGGTGATGTGAAAATCCCGGTCGATAAAGGAACGCTGGCAGAGTGACAGCTTGTCGGCCGTTGGAAAGAACAGCGGGGCGATGTGGGCAACGCACTCGTCAGTGACCGTTACGTCCCATCCTAATGTTTTGGCAAGGGTGCTCACCGGGCGGGCGTCGAACCCTCCGCCGAACAGGATTAGCGAGACGGCGGGCTGAATGAGTTCTACAAAAACGTCGTAGGCGAGCCCATCTACTTCGTATCGACGCGCCTGTGACGCGCGTTCCTGCAACAAGCGTTGCAGGTCCTGCTCCAGCTGCCCGAACAGGCGTATATCCGTTACGTTGCCAAAGGTGGATGAATCTTGTCCGCAGAGGACCTTTCTGCCAATCTCGTTTTCTGGCCCGGCAAAAACGGTCGCCAGAGCCCGGGGCGATGGCGCAGTCACGAGCTGGCGGTAGGAGGAAATAGTGGCCAGGCTGTCGCCTATATCAAGCGGTTCAATGAGCACGTCGATCACGCCGTTACAGCCCAAACTGATACCGAGATTTTGGTTTGAACCTTCGCGTGTGTCGTAGGTGACTGTCTGAGGGACCTTGTCGATCATCACCTGCCTCGCTTGTCTGAGAGCATCTCCCTCCAGGCATCCTCCGCTAATGGAGCCCACCCATCTGCCATCATCGGTGATCAGCATCCGGGCGCCGGGGCTTCTGTAAGAGGAGCCGCGCACCTGCACCACGGTTGCCAGTGCAGCCCGCCGCGCTGACAGATCAACCTTTTCTAATTCCTTCAATATGCTCTTGAACTCCTTCATAGACGAAAATTCACTGTGCGCGCCATCGTTTTGCTTCGTTAGTAATACCTGCTGCGTAATTCATTGGCCAGCTGAACGTCTTTTTCAGGCCGTGTGCCCTTTCCGCACCGGGCCGCTTTAGCGAATATCACTTTCTCGCTGCCTTTACTTCGTCAGGTGTTACCGCGGCACCTTTGTTGCCAAAGGAATTCCGCACGTAGTTAAGAACATCACTGACCTCCGTGTCCGATAAAATGTCGAATCCGGTCATCACGCCGTCGTAGGTTTTGCCGTTTACTTTCACCTCGCCCGTGAGCCCGTGCAGAACCTGATCGACCGATCGTTTCTTGTCGGCCATGAGATAGTCAGACTTCGCCAACGGAGGATAGACACTTTCAATACCCTCACCTTGCTCCATATGACACGACATACATTGAGCGGTATACACTTCCTTGCCGCGCTCGATACTCGCTTTGAGGTCAAATTTTTGAAGGGGTTTGAATGACAGGATCGTGAAAGTAACAATCATGCATCCCGCGCCTAAAACATAGTTTTTCATTGCTTGTGGTTAAACTAACGCTAATGGATAATTACGGCGATCATGTGAATGCGGAGCCTGTTGCACGTGAATTTCCGGCGTGGCAACAATCCAAGCCTCCCGACAGTCACAGAAAGCAAATGAAGCAATCGGTAGTCGATTGCTTCAAGCGTAAAGCTAAAATTATGCCTCGTTGAGTGAAAACGGTAATTTTCTGATTCGCTTGCCGGTCAGATCGAAGATGGCATTCGTCAAGGCCGGCGCAAATGGCGGCAGGGAAGGTTCCCCTACGCCACCCGCTTTCTCTTCATTGTCCATAATGTGCACTTCGATTTCGGGAATATCGCTAATGCGCGGCATGCGATACGTACTAAAGTTCTGTTGAACGGCCTTTCCCTCTTTGAACTCTGTCGCGTGGAAGTTGGAAGCGCCATAAGCCATGACAATGCTTCCTTCTACCTGCGCACGAATCACATCGGGATTAACATACCAGCCGCAATCCATCACGGCCCATACTTTGTCAATAGCGATCTTTCCGTCGGCCTTGCGCGAAACCTTCACCACCTCACCTACGATAGTCGAAAAACACTCTGTAAGGGCCACACCGTATCCTTCGTTAGTCTTGCGCTGCTTCCAGTTGCATACTTCGGCAAGCTTGTCCAGCACGGCGTGATAGCGACCATCCCAAAGGTGCTGCTTGCGGAAGTCCATGGGATCTTTTTTCGCCGCCACTGCCATCTCGTCAAGGAAACTTTCAAAGGCAAAAGCATTGGTGGAAGAATACACAGAGCGCCACCACATAACCGGAATAGGAGAATCCAGTGGTACATCGCCAAAGCGATAGTGGGGGAGACTGCTCAGGTACGTTTCGGGCAGTCCTTCAGTATCGCTTCCGTTGTAGCTATCATGAGTGGATCCGGGATTCTGATGATCCATGTTTTGTCCGGCGATACGCGTTTCAAAGGCATCGATGCCGCCATTGCCGGAAACGGCACCGCGGCATTGATATACCATTCCGGGCCTGAATGGTCCCTGCGTCATATCGTCTTCACGCGTCCAAAGCACTTGTACGGGAGCATTAATTTCCTTGGATATCACGGCTGCCTCATGCGGGTAGTCTAGAAATGCTTTCCGGCCAAATCCACCACCGAGGAACGTCATGTTCACGGTGACATCCTCCGGTTTAAGACCAAGCATCGGGGCAACATCGGCCTGAACCCAGTCCGGCCCCTGAATAGGTCCCCAGATTTCGAGCTTGCCCTCTTTGTAATGGGCAATACAATTCAGCGGCTCCATGCAGGCATGCGCTTCGTAGGGTGTTTCATATACAGCCTCAAGTTTGTTGGAGGCTTGATCAAACACTCTATCGACGTCACCTTTCGTTTTGAACGACAGTAGTTTTCCCGATTTCGCATCCTCGCGCATCTTTGCGTATAGCTGATCCGTGCTATGATGCTCAAATCCTGTATCGTCCCATTCAACTTTCAGTTTCTTTCTTCCCTGCATGGCCGACCACAGGCTATCGGCCACGACTGCCACGCCCTCGCGCTTATGCGAAAAAACATTCATCTGCACCTTGATCACGTGCTTTACCCCCGGAACGGCCTTAGCCGCCGTAGCATCGAATGATTTTACTTTTCCTAAAAAACGTGGATTGCGTTCAACTACGGCATACAGCATTCCTGGTAAACGCTTATCCAATCCAAAGGTAGCCGTACCGTTGGTTTTCAACGGCGTATCCTGCCGGGGCATGGGCTTGCGGATCACCTTGTATTCTTTCGGATCCTTCAGTTTCACATCGGCAGGAGGTTGTAGCTTGATCGCCTCTTCTACAAGCGATCCGTAATTGGCCTTGCGACCTGAACCGCGATGAATCACGTTTCCGTTCTCGGCATAGCATTCGCTCTGCGGAACGTTCCACTGCTTCGCGGCCGCCGAAATCAGCATCTCGCGTGCTGTTGCACTCAGATGAAGCAGGCGCTTGTAAGATCCGCGGATCGTTGAACTTCCTCCCGTGATCTGACTACCGTACAACGTCTGGCTGCCTTGCGCAAAAACAATGTTAACATCGTTGAGATCGACCTCCAGTTCTTCAGCGATGATCTGCGGCACCGACTGAAAGGCGCCCTGCCCCATCTCAGAACGATGGTTTATAATCGTTACCTTCCCCAGCGTATCGATCGAAATCCAGGCATTGAGTTCGACGTTCTTCGCGGCCGCCCTTGCCGGATCCACCAGTGATACGATACTGCCCGATGCTGTTTGGTAGAATCCAAGGGTCAGCGCTGCACTGCTGAGCGACGAGATCCTGATAAAATTCCTGCGCGATATTTTTGAATTTGCTGTCATTGTTCTGGTGTTTACGACTACTTCACCGATGCTTTGGAGCTCATGATGGTAGATGCCGTTTTAATGGCTTTACGAATGCGTGGATACGTACCACACCGGCAGATATGTCCCTGCATGGCGGTGTCGATATCCTTGTCGTTGGGATTCGGATTTTTCTTCAACAGGGCAGTTGCCGCCATGATCTGGCCCGACTGACAATACCCGCACTGCGGTACTTGCTCCTGAATCCAGGCCTGTTGTACGGGGTGCGAATTGTCCGTTGAAAGTCCTTCAATAGTGGTGATCTCCTTATTTGCCACAGCAGATACGGGCAGTGAACATGAGCGTACAGGCGTACCGTTCAAATGCACGGTGCACGCCCCACATTGCGCAATACCACAGCCGTACTTGGTGCCCGTGAGACCGACCAGATCGCGAATAGCCCAAAGTAGCGGCATGGCAGGATCAGCGTCTACGCTGTAGCTCTTGCTGTTGATCTTGAGATTTATGGAAGCCATAGATTCGTTGATATGTTCGAATTTAAGAAATTGGCGCTAGATGCCCAGCCAATTATACGGCATCCAGATGTTATTATGAGGAAGTTGCGGCCGCTACCAGTCAGGCGGAGGGTTCTACGGTATAAAAGGCCGCTTAGTCATGATAGAATTTTCAGCCTGGTCCATGTGATGAGGCAATTTAGCTGTGACATTCTATGGTCTGTGCGGGGGCGCATGGCACCTTATTTGTAATTGATCTAAACGGATGCCAGGGTTGAAGGCACTTGCCGGGAGTAAACAAATTGAAGCTTATGAAATTGAACGCTTACCTTTTAATAGCCTTCGTGGCCTTTTCACCAGGTGCGCGAGGCCAGGCCGAAGTTGAAGTTACGTTGACGGGTGTTAAGGCGGGTAATGGTAGTCTCCGCGTGGGTCTCTTCACCGAAGGGAACTTTCTCAAAACGCCGATAGAAGGCAAGATCGTGAAAGCGAGCAGCGCGTCGATAGTACTTAAATTTGAGAACGTCCGGGATGGCGACTATGCGCTGAGTGTCATTCACGACACCAACGACAACGGCGAACTCGATAAGTCCAAATTGGGCATTCCGAAAGAAGGGTTCGCGTTCAGCAACAACGTTATGGGCAAGAAGGGACCGCCGGCTTATCAAAAGGCTAAGTTCGAAGTGAAAGGGACCTCATCCGTTAAGCAGGAGTTGGTGATGAGGTATCCATAGTGCTTGCATCCATAGTCCTCGTAGAAAGAATGTTTTCATCCTATGTTTATTTCAATAAATTGTCTGAACAAACGAATGATACATGAGATTCACCCTCCCTTCAATCCTGCTTGTCGCAATCATTTCTTTTTCCTGCAAACCACCTGAGAAGGCTTCAGGCATCATTACCGACGAGGTCAGGGCGCGCATAGACGCAACGCTAAAGTCATTCGTGGATACCAACCGGGTTGCCGGTATTTCAGCCCTGATTTTTGAAAAGAACAAGGAGGTTTATTTTAACTCCTTCGGTGTCGCCGACCGCGAGGCGAATATACCCATGGACAGGAACACGATTGTTCGAATCTTTTCAATGACCAAACCGGTCACGGGTGTGGCGCTCATGCAATTGCACGAGAAGGGATTGTTCCAATTGGACGATCCGCTCAGCAAGTATGCGCCCGAGTTTGGTAATGTGAAAGTATTTGCCGGGTTTGATGACAAAGGCAACATGAAGCTCGAGGCCCCTCATAGACCGATTACGATCCGGGACATTACCCGACACACTGCCGGCTTTCTGAGTGGCGGCCACAAGGAGTTGGGCGAAATGTTTCGGCAGGCAGACATCATGAATAAAAACAACACCTTGACGCAAATGGCGGAAAAGCTATCGAAGCTTCCGCTGGCGTTTCACCCGGGAGAGGAATGGTCGTACGGCGTTTGCGTCGATGTTCAGGCTTATATAGTCGAAAAGCTCTCCGGCAAACCGTTCGATCAGTACGTGATCGAGAACGTGTTGAATCCGCTGAAGATGAATAATACCCGATATGTACCTTCAGACATGAAACGGCTGGCAGCCATGTATAATCGCGCCGATGGGAAACTCAACCGGGTTGCCGATTCGATAGCCAACGGTTTTAATGGCCAGGAGTGGCCGTTGAAGCCGGGAGGCTTTGGACTCACCTCAACCGTGGATGACTATATGCGATTTGCCCAAATGCTGGTGAATGGAGGAAAACTGGACGATGCCGTCGTGTTGAAAGAGGAGACCGTTAAGTTGATGGCGACGAATCAGCTTTCAGACAGTGTAACAGAACGTATGTGGCTTCCTTCAAAGGGGCAAGTCGGATTTGGAATCGACTTTGCCGTGAGGCTACGAGAACCGCAAGGGCCGGATGAGAAGAACGGCGCAATCGGTGAATTCTTTTGGGATGGCGCGGCGAGCACCCTGTTCTGGGTCGATCCGAAGAATGAATTGACCGCGGTGCTGTTCGTGCAAATCTTCCCGTTCGACAATCCCGTACACAAAAAGTTTAAGGATGCCGTGTATGGCGCATATCAGCCTGCGACGCCGTAAAGGCTTTTGATGGACGTTAATATTTGATGGTAGCGCCGGACCAGTAGCAGGAGCGTTGCCTCCATTTTTTTTAATGGGATGCATTGCAGGTGCGCGACTACTTAGTCATGGTGATGGCTTTTTCCAGCCGCGTCTGTAGTGTTTTCTCCTGGCGACGAATCTCCTCAAACTCCAGTCGAAGTTTTATCAGTTTCTGATCCATCTGCGCGTAGTCAATATTGAATAGATCCTCAATGATCTTTGCCAGGGTACCTTTCACGATCATTTCCTGCGTCGCATATGCGCCCGTACACGCTTCAATGGTTTCATAGTCGAATTCCGAAATGATGCCGGTTGATTTGGCCGCCTCCCACGCCGTGCTTGATGGATACCTGGGGAACAACGATCGTCCATTAGCCAGTAACTTATATTCCAGGTAACCATCCTGCATGATCTGCCGACGCAACGTGTCTTCTTTGCTGCTTATGGCTGTATTCAGACTTTGAATTACCACTTCATGCAGGGCTATCATTTCCCCGATCAATTTTTCATTCTCAGAGAGTTCTTTGTGAATTCTGGTCAACGAAGTTCTCTTCTGTTCATTTGTTTTGGCATCCCCGGCCATCCGATCAATAAACAAGGCAAAAAGAACACTGAACACGATCAATCCGCCCTCAATGAAAAGCTTTATGGTTTGTTTTCTCTTCAAAACTGTTCTTGTCGATTAGCCAATTTCGAGATCAGAAGGTAAAAACAATTTAAGACGCAATAAGCAGAGGCCGGCGCATTTTCAAAAAAAAGATGATACAGTTCTTTGTAGTTGGCTAAGGAATCGTAGCGATCGAATCACAACGTTGCAGTTGGGCCGACACCGCGTTGACTTCCACAATTCCCTGCGTTCTACCCCAGCTATTGTAGATATAGGTGGCGATCTCTGCGATTTCAAGATCCGAGAGCGTAGTTGCCGGCATTGCCTGGTTATACATTTTGCCATTCACGACAAGCTCGCCTTTTCTTCCGTGACGCATCAGGCAGATCACTTGCCCGAAGTGACGGTCCATGAAGTCTGATTGATTTAACGGCGGGTAAACCAAACCAAGGCCGGTCCCGGATTTTTGATGACAGTTGCTGCAGTTCGCGGCGTAAAGTTGTTCACCTTGATTAAAGTATTGTTCGAACTTAACGGAATTTCCCTGTTCGCCTCCGGTCCGATTGGTGCAGCCCATGCCGACAAATAGTAGCAGTGTTGATACCCGGAGAAATGCCAAAGCTCGCAAGGTTACTTATCCTCCTTTTTGAGTCTGGCGATATCGGTCAACAACCGGTTGACGTCTTCTTCCTTGGTACCATCATATTTTCCCCTGATGCGCCGGTGCTTATCGATGAGCAGAAATGCGCCGCTGTGGATAAAGCCGTCGGGTTCGGTTTTGTCTTCCATCGCCGTTGAGAAGTAACTAAGTTGGGCAAGCTTATATACTTCCTGTTTTGGTTTGCCGGTGGCGAAATGCCACTTGACACTACTCACGCCAAGGCGTTCTGCAAAGTCGTGCAACAGCCGCACGGTATCATACTCCGGATCGATGGTGTGCGACAAGAGCAGCACGTCCGCCTGGTTTTGGATTGAATCGTACACGCGAAGCATCTGGGTCTTCATGATCGGGCAGATTGTTCTGCACGAAGTGAAGAAGAAGTCTGCGACATATATCTTATTGTCAAAAGTACTATTAGTGATCACGGCGCTGTCCTGATCAACGAAGCTGAATTCGCCAATGGTGTGATACACCGTGTCCTTGCCCACCAATTCCCTTTCTCCGTAAATGGGCAGGGGGGGCTCGACTTTCTTTTCGCAGCTGGTAGACAAAAGCAGTATGATCACAGGAAAGACATAGAACAGGCTGCCGGGGAAGTCGGCCTTCGCCGGAGGGCGTTTCACCAGGACAGCGCTTGTTGATTTATCCGGGTGATGCGGGGCATGATGTGTTTTCATTTCCGGTATTTCTTGTAGAGTTTGATTCCAATCGTTATAAAAATAACTACGCCGAGTAGTCCCAACAGCCCCCATACCATGCTCAGCGCGTCCCTCAGTACGATGAGAAATACGATGGAGATGAGGAACAGCGTCGACACTTCATTCCAGAAGCGCATTTGCTGCGAGGTGTATCTTACCACACCGCGTTGAAGTTGCTTGAAAATGCGATGCAACGACAGGTGGTATAAATACAAGAAGAATACGAGCGTGAGCTTGATGTGCATGAAGCTGAACTGAAGCCACGCCGGTGTATTGATGAGCAGCGCTGCGCCCATACAGGCCGTTATGATGGCAGACGGCCAGGTGATAGCGTACCACAGGCGCGCGGCCATCAAATTAAGCTGCTTCAGCAAAATAGACTTCTCCGGTTCTGGCTTGCCGTGCGCTTCAATGATATAAACGAACAGCCGGGGCATGTAAAACATTCCCGCGAACCAGGTAACTACAAATATAATGTGGACGGCCTTAAGATAGAGCGCTGTCATAGTGCGCATTATTTGAAAGGTTGGCAACCGCTTGATGATTGGAGTTTACCTGGATCGTATCACCCACCTGGATTTCATCCTGTGTACGCGCAATCACATTCTGGCCGAAATAGATCTTGTTGTTCCCCCGACGATAAGTCGCAAGCGTTTTCAGAGGCTCGGCTCCCTTCTCGCCGGTACGGGGGTTGATGGTGGTAAGCACACAGCGGGCGCACCGCTTCACGCCGTTAAACTGTCTGCCTGCGATCGAAAATTCGTTCCAGGTGTCTTCCTCGTAGGGCGCTCCGCCGCTAAATATCAGGTTAGGCCGAAAGCGATTCATGGTCATGGGCTCGGACAATCGCGCGTTAAGATCCGCCAGCGAGGATTCACCAATGATCATTAGTGGATAGGCATCGGCAAGGCTGACATTTTCACCTTCTGTGGCAAACGCCGTATCGATCTGACGTGGATTAGATTCTGGAAATGCCACCAGCCGACAGCGAAAGTCCAGCTTGCTGGAGAACCAGGAGCTGAATTCAGGGTTGACTTCAAACGCCACCACACGGTCGTCCCAGATTTGAACCTCGAAGGGATTGGATGCCTTGCCTTGATCGTATGGCAACGTCAGGCTGTCACCTTGATGGGAAATCACAAATCCCTGTGGCGATTCAAGGACGTCGAACAAAGCCATCATTCCGTGTACGCGTTGTGTCAGGAATACGCCATTTTCATCGACAAGCATCCAGCGGCGGTCGTATTCAAGCCCCTTGGGCAGCACCGTGGCCCGAGAACGCACAATTCCGGCCAGCGACTTGACCGGATAGATCCGTATTCCCGTCAGCGTAAGCATTTGCAGTAATTCCCTTTCAATTTTGTGCTAACTTAACTAAGTTATCGTGAACATTCCCACGCGTAAATTGATTATCGCTCACCCTATTGAACCAGGCAATCAGAATTAGTCAAGCCCATGACGCACACTACGGCTGCCCTGTGGTATTTTGAAAGCGTTGATCTTTATAAGATCCTCTGCCCACATAAGGTGAAGCGCATGCACGAAATGCACAAATTCATCAGCTTCAAACGCGACCAGTTCGTGTACATGACGGATGACCCGGCCTCATATGTCTATCTGGTTGCCAGCGGTCGTGTGCGACTTGGACATTATCTTGAAAACGGCAACGAGGTCACAACGGCCATCCTTTCACAGGGAGAGATTTTTGGCGAACTGGCGATGGCGGGAGAAGTGAAGCGCCGGGATTTTGCCCAGGCCATGGAAAGCGCTACGATCTGTCCGCTGACGACTGAACAATTGAAGGAACTGATGTACGAGAACAAAGACCTTAGCTTCAAGATCCTGAAGCTGATCGGCCTGCGGTTGATGAAACTTGAGCGCAAGCTTGAACTGCTGGTTTTCAAAGATGCGCGTACCCGTATCGTTGAATTTCTCAAAGACATGGCATCCTGGAAAGGAACCAAGGTCGGCTATGAAACGCTGATACCAATGTCTCTTAGCCATAAGGATATTGCAGCCCTTACAGGCACGTCCCGCCAAACGGTGAACGCAATACTCAATGGACTTAAAGAAGCTAATCAGATTAACTTTAATCGCCGCCAGATCCTGATACGGGATATCGAAACGCTTCGTTAGCGCCAGCGATGAATGGTCGGCCACTGATCACTACACCATGCAAGAGCTTCCCCATGTAGCAAATCCCAGGCGTCTTTTATCGACAGATACGCTAAGAGGCATGGATATGCTGATGATCTCGGGTGCGGGGAGTTTCGTCTTCCTTCTTCACGGCAAAACCGGTAACGCGTGGGTGGATGCAATCGCCGGGCAATTTGAACACCCTGCCTGGAACGGTTTTACCTTCTATGATTTCATTTTCCCGTTATTCCTCTTCATTGCCGGCATTTCTATTCCCTTGTCGGTCGACAATAGTCTGGGTCGTGGCATGACACGAGCGCAGGTCTATCGCAAGGCGTTCGTCAGGATGATCGTCCTCATTATCCTCGGCATATTTGACAAGAATACGCCTGTAACGTTCTTCGACTGGAGTGAGATTAGATTTGCAGGCGTCCTGCAGCGCATTGGCATCGCCGGGTTTGCCAGTACGTGGATCTACTTGAATTTTTCCTTCCGCGCGAGAGTCATGGTGATTGCTTGCGTCCTGTTAAGTCATTACGCATTGCTTTTCCTGGTGCCCGTGCCCAACTTCGGCGCAGGAGATCTGTCTATTGAGGGTAACCTCGTGGGTTGGATCGACCGCCATTTCCTGCCGGGCAGATTACTTCAAAAAATTTACGATGAAAATGGAATTCTCACACAATTTCCCGCCTTGTGTTTAACGCTGATGGGAACACTGGCAGGCGATGTGCTTCGGCGGAAAACTACCACCGAGATTCGGAAACTAATACTGCTACTGGCCATGGGAGGTTGCTGTCTCGCCCTGGGTCTATTTTGGAATTTGCATTTCCCGATCAACAAACATTTGTGGACGAGTTCGTTTATCATGCTGACAGGGGGCATGGCATTTTTGACGCTGGCGCTGTGCTATGGAGTCATCGACGTTCTTCGGGTCCAGCGGTGGACCTTCTTTTTCCGCGTTATCGGAATGAATAGCCTGGCGATTTACCTGACTTACCGGTTTATTGATTTTGGATACACGTCGCGGTTGCTTTTTGGAGGACTTTATGCACCGCTAGCCCAGACGTGGCATCCGGTATGCGAAAGCATCGGTGCGCTGATTATCGTTTGGCTGTTTCTCTATGCGTTATACCGGCACCGGATATTTGTAAAAGTGTAGCCGGTAAAAGCTTCTCCTGGCCGGTCGGGCCGGGTGACGTGAGCGGGCGCGCCATTTTTCAGAAGGTGACCAAAGCGCGGCGGTAAGTGACCGTGGCCGCCTGGAAAATCGAAAACAGTATTATATTTAGTAAATGGAGAACCTGCAGATTTTCACCGAGTACTTTTTGATTCGCATTTTGATCAATACGATATCGATGGTCTTGCTGATTCGGGTTGTCTATTACAATGTCTACGAGAAGCGAGACTACTACTTCACTTTCTTCCTGTTGAACTTCATCATCTTTCTGCTGGCGTACATGCTGGAGAAAACGAAGGCGTTCAGTTCCATGGGTAGCGCATTTGGATTACTGGCCGCTTTCTCACTGCTGCGATTCAGGACCGAAACGATCACTACGAAGGACATGACTTACCTCTTCATCATCATGACCATCGGTCTTATCAACTCCATCATGAAGGGGACATACGTGGAGATCATCGCGCTCAATCTGCTGATCATTGCCGTCGTTTTCGTAATCGACGGCAACCGGATAATCAAGAATGAAAAGTCGAAATTGGTCGAGTACAACAGCCTGGACAATATGCAGCCGGCGAACCATCACCTGCTGATCGCCGACCTGAAAAAGAGGACGGGCCTGGATATCAAGAAGATCTTGATCGAAGAGATCGACTTCACGAAGAGCAGGCTGATGATCAGGGTCTATTATCATTGAGGCCGGTCCCTGCGGACAAGGCCTCATGGGCGGTCGGTTAAAATATGGCCGACTACCCGTTACCACCCAAATGAGAATATTGCTATCGACCTCTCACGTCTATCCTTTACGAATACAACTTCTCGTAATATTCGTTGGCCATCCGGCTTGAATCGAACATCGGCACCACGTCATGCATACCTTGCTTGACAATATTCAGCCAGTCACCAGGCTTCTTGTAATACAGCGGGATGATTTCGTTCTCCAGCGTGTTGATGAGGTTCTTTGCCTCGATTTTGTCTCTGGCCTCGACACTGAGGGAATCGTCGGCTGTGCTGATGAGGAAAGCGTTCTTGCCATGCTTGGCAAATTCGGGAATCCAGCCATCGGGGATGGAAAGGTTCACCGAACCGTTCATCGCAGCGGTCATTCCCGATGTGCCCGACGCCTCATGGTAAAGCTTGGGATTGTTTAACCAGACATCAGAGCCCTTCTTGAGATGGCCGGACAGCCAAAGTTCGTAGCCGGTTACGACGGTACAGTTGGGAAGCTCTTTGGTTTTCCAATAGATTTCGTTGAAGATATTGATGGCATTGTAGTCTTCAGGATACGGTTTGCCTGCCCAGATTACCTGTAGAGGATAGTCTTTGCTGAGGGCCAGGCGCAGGAAGTTGGTGAAATCGTACAGCAGCAGATTCGCGCGCTTATAACCGGCGAAACGGCGCGCCCACACGATGGTCAACACATTCTCGTCAAAGAGTTTTCCGGTTTGATTGGCAACAACGCGGAACAACTTCTTTTTCAGTTCCTTCTTGCGCTTCATCAGCGCATCGTTGTCGTCGTTCTTCAATGCGGCCTCGAGCTCGTCGTCCTTCCAATACGTTTTATTCTGCGCATTCGTGATGGCTTTGATTTCGCAAATGTCTTTGTAGTCGCCCCACATCTTGCGTGACACGTCGCCGTGCAATTGCGACACTGCGTTGGCAGCCCGCGACAACCTCAGGGCGGTCAGTGTATAGTTCAGCACGCCATTCTCAGGCGCCACGTATTCTTCAACCTGCTTCACCGTAAGGCCGTTGAAGAAACTCATGCTGTTTAACAAAGGAATGCTGTGTTCCTCATTGCCGGCCTTTTCCGGTGTATGGGTGGTAAAGACGACGCGCTTTTTAACTTCGTCGATGCGCTTGTACTTGTCGAGCAGGTAGAAGCACATCGGCAAAGCGTGTCCTTCGTTCATGTGATAGATGTCCGTTTGACGACCCAGCACATCAAGCAATTTGGCGCCGCCGATACCTAACAATATCGACTGGGCTATACGCGTGGTTTCATTTGGATCGTAAAGGCGGTGACTGATGGTTTGTGCCAGGTAATCGTTCTCAGGGATATCCGTTGACAACAGGAACAACGGCGCCGAATTGAATACCCCCGGCTTTAACAGATAGGCTTTCACAAATACCTTCGCTCCATGGATCGTTATGGGGTAAACGATGTTTGTGTCCACCAGGAATGAGTAGTCCTTGTCGCGGAAACTCACCTTGAGCGTTTGGTCCTGATTGCGCTCCTGGTCGTAGTACCCTTTTTTCCAAAGGATCCCGATGCCAATTAGATTTTGCTTCAATTCGAAAGCGCTGCGCAGGTGAGAACCGGCCAGGAATCCGAGGCCACCGCTGTATATTTTCAAGGGCTGGTCTACCGCGAACTCCATGGAGAAATAGGCGACCGGCTTGCTGTATTTTTTATCGAATTCGTAAGGAAATATTTCGTTCAGATTTACCATAGGGTGAAATGGGTCAATATCTCAAACCTAATGAAATCGGAGAGAATTGAATAGTTTAGATTCTTCCAGAAACTTACAACGCGGATTTCAAACGATTGAAAAATAGCCGGATGTCAGTTATACGTATGAAATGCAATAAAAGCAAAGCCACCCCACGTGTTAGCAGTAGCAGGTATCGCACATTCGCTTCCCTGAAGGGCGTCGTTCGTGACAGTGGGTCTCAGGGATAAGCTGGCAGGAACAGGCAGCGATGGGTGCTTCCTTCGATTGGGCATTCTACGTGTATCGATACCGTTGTGCCTTGACTCATTCCCGGCGCGGATGATACGGACCTATTCAAAGACCGTGCAACGCAGCCAACAACGATTCAATACTGGCGAACGTGAGGTGCTGGTCCAACGTCCAGGTAAGTTTTCCTTCCGCGGATTCATGCAACCCAATGGTCCGATCCGCGTCATCGGTCACCACCACATACCCGCAGCGTGCCAGCGCATTGCGCGTCCACAGCGCCGCAGCGCTCTCGCCGGCCACGGCCACTGTAGGCGACCGACTCGGTACATGTTGAACCTTTCCGGTACGAAGGTCGAATCCCTTAAGTTTGAAGATCTCATCGAACATTCCCTGTAACACCAGGTCTTCAGGTGTTCCCGTCAACAGGGTGTCGCCACGGCCTGCGAGCCAGACCTCGTCGGCTGTCTGCAGGGCGAGGTCGAGTTCGTGTGTGGCCATCACAACCGCCTTGCCTGATTCGTGTGCCAGTTTCCGGAGCAGCAGGGTAATCTCGAGTCGATTGTTCAGATCCAGGTGCGCTGTAGGCTCGTCCAGCAGGATAAGGGAGGTCTCTTGCGCGAGTGCGCGGCCGATCTGTGCCAGCTGGAGCTGGCCGTCGCTCAGCTCATGCAGCCGCCGTTCCGCAATTGCTTCCAGATTAAGCCGGGAGATTGCCGCCTCGATCGCATCCAAATCGATCGCCGCCAGCTTGAGATTCCAGGACAGGTAAGGATAGCGTCCAAAGGTGATCAGCTGGCGCACCGTCATGTAGCCAGCCGTGATCCGATCCGTCAGCACCACGGCAGGACGGTACACGGCCGCGTCCATGATCACCTGGCCCTTCACCGGTTGCTGCAGGCCGGCAAGGGTCCGGATTAAAGTAGATTTCCCGACGCCATTGGGACCCATAAAACAGACGAAAGTGCCGGCACGCAGTTCGAGATTCAACCGACTCATCACCGTTTGTCCGGCGTAGCCAATAGCGAGTTCCTTTGTGTGCAACAGGGGAGGACCTTTCATGACCGTTTGCTAAGATCGAATTGACAAAACTATCATAAGGCAACCTGACGAGCCCTCATAATAATAGAAATTACCGCGGGTGCGCCGATCAGGGCGGTGATCGCGTTGATCGGCAATATATAAGACGTCCCTGGCAGCTGCGCCACGACATCGCACAGCAGCAAAAGGACCGCGCCAATGACGACTACTGCGGGCAGCAAAACCAGGTGGTGGTGCGTCTTAAATATAATGCGGCTGAAGTGGGGCACCGCCAATCCAACGAATGCAATTGGTCCACAAAATGCTGTTACGGCACCCGTTAGGACGCAGGCAATAAGAATCATGGCCAATCTGCTGGCCCCTGTCCTGATCCCCAGGCTCGCCGCATAATTGTCACCGAGCAGCCAGGCATTCATGGGCTTGGCAAAGCGGAGGAATACTCCTGTTGCGCCTGCCAGGATCAATGCGAGGAGCACGATTTCGGTGTAGTTAAGGCCCCCCAAACTTCCGAACGTCCATATCAGGTATATCTGCTGGTCGTCGGCATTGCTGACATATTGGAGCACGCTTACGACGGAGGTAACCGTGGCCCCGATCATCAATCCCACGATCAGTAGCGATGTGTTGTCGCGAAGCTGGCGGGATATACCGAGGACAACCAGCAGTACAGCGGCAGCGCCCGCCGTGGCGGCAACAGCTATTGTCCATGGTCCTGCGGCAAAGGCTGGAAGCCAGGCCGTCTGACCCAGGATAGTCAGGGACACTGCGAGACTAGAGCCCGAGCTGATGCCTAGCACGTCAGGTCCCGCCAACGCGTTCCGGAAAAGGGTCTGCATGGCGAGGCCGGCCATCGAAAGACTCGCGCCGGCGAGTATGCAGGTAAGGGCTTTGGTCATCCGGAACTGCCAAATAATGTCGGACCACACCGGAACATCAGGATTTTTTCCGAGCAGAATTGCTGTCAGATCGGCGATCGGGATGTGCACGCTGCCCAAATAAAGATTCAGAACAAAGCTGAAAATCAGTAGAAAAGGGAGGAAAATCCACCGTTTATTGACAGTCTGTTTCATCAAAAGGAGACCTTCGGCAATGATACGGCATTTTAGATTATCATGCGGGAAAGACCGATAAGGCGCACCTGAGGGCAAAAATTTTGAACCTGTATTTGCTAACTATCCTTTAGTTCCTATCTTTGCAGTCCTTTTTGAAAGAAGTGTTCAAAAAGTCCTGAAAAACAGCATAAAACGGTCATAGACATGCCTGGAATTATAGGAAAGAAAATAGGAATGACCAGCATTTACGGAGCAGAGGGTATAAGCATCGCCTGCACCGTAATCGAAGCTGGCCCTTGCGTAGTTACGCAAGTTAAGAATGAGGAAAAGGACGGCTACACCGCCGTTCAGCTCGCCTTTGGCGAGAAGAAGGAGAAAAACACTCCCAAGGCAGCTATCGGCCATTTCAAGAAAGCTAACACTACTCCCAAGCGTACCATGGCAGAGTTCCGCGACTACGGTGTGGAGTTCGAGCCTATGGCTGAGCTGGGCAAAGAAGTGCGCATCCAGGATGTATTCGTTGAAGGTGATTTTGTAGATGCCATTGGAACTTCGAAAGGAAAGGGATTCCAGGGCGTTGTTAAGCGTCACGGTTTTGCCGGGGTAGGTGGACAAACCCACGGACAGCACAACAGGCTTCGTGCTCCTGGTTCAATGGGTAACGCGTCGTTCGCATCGCGTGTACCTAAAGGAAAGCGCCTGGGCGGCCGTATGGGTCACGCCCGCGTAAAGCTTACCAATCTTCGGATCGTTAAGATCATGCCTGAACAGAACCTCATCATCCTCAGCGGTTCTATTCCCGGTGCCAAAAATTCAACTGTAATCCTTCAGAAATAATGGAAGTCGCAGTATTAAAATCAAGCGGCCAGCAGACCTCAAAGAAGGTGAGCCTGTCTGATGCCATCTTCGGTATTGAACCGAATGATCACGCCATATACCTGGACGTAAAAAGCTACCTTGCCAACCAACGTCAGGGTACGCACAAGTCCAAGCAGCGCAATGAAATCTCCGGTTCAAGCAAGAAGCTGAAGAAGCAGAAGGGCACCGGTGGTGCGCGTGCTGGTAATATCAAGAATCCACAGTTCAAAGGTGGCGGACGGGTATTCGGTCCTCAGCCCCGCGATTACTCTTTCAAGCTAAATAAGAAAGTAAAGGATCTGGCCCGCAAGTCAGCCCTTACTTACAAGGCAAAAGATAATTCAATTGCCATCCTGGAGGATTTCAGCTTTGATGCTCCCAAGACCAAAAATTACCTGGCCATGTTGAAGGCGCTGTCTGCAACGGACAAGAAGACCCTTCTTGTGCTGTCAGAAGTAAATAAGAATGTGGTTCTATCAGGAAGAAATATCCAGCATGCCAAGATCACTACGGCTGAGCAGATCAATACCTATGATGTGATGAATGCCGATCGCGTGATCTTTGTGGAAAGTTCTATCAGCAAGGTTGAAAACTTATTAAACAAAGCGTGATGAGCATCCTGAAAAAGCCATTGGTAACTGAGAAAGTTTCTGCCTTGAATGAAAAGGGCAAGTACGGATTCATCGTGGATTCCGACGCCAACAAAGTGGAGATCAAGAAGGCCGTAGAGAAACAATACGGTGTGAATGTAGAGAGGGTGAATACGATGGTCGTGATGGGTAAGAAGAAGACCCGTTATACTAAAGCCGGTGTGTTAGCGGGTCGCAAGCCCAGCTACAAGAAGGCAATCGTAACATTGGCTGAAGGTGAAGTAATTGATTTTTATAGCAACGTATAACTGACAGGCAATGGCGCTAAAGAAATTAAAACCGATTACCCCGGGGACGAGACACAGACTCGCCACGTCATTTGACGACATCACCAAGTCGACGCCTGAGAAGGCGTTGGTTGTGACCATCAAGAAAACTGGTGGTCGTAACAGCAACGGGCGGATGACCATGCGTTACATCGGTGGTGGTCATAAGCAGAAGCTCAGATTGATCGACTTCAAGCGCGACAAGACGGGCGTTCCGGCAACTGTAAACGCAATAGAATATGATCCAACACGTTCGGCGCGCATCGCGTTGCTGTTCTACGTGGATGGATCGAAGACTTATATCATTGCTCCCGAGGGATTGAAGGTTGGCCAGGAGGTCGTCTCCGGTCCGGACGTGGCTCCTGAAGTTGGCAACGCACTTCCCCTGGCGAAGATTCCCCTGGGTACGATCGTTCACAACGTGGAGATGAAGCCAGGTAAAGGCGGAGCAATTGCGCGCAGCGCGGGATGTTTCGTTCAGCTGCTCGCCCGTGAAAACGGACTGGCAACGCTGAAGATGCCTTCTGGTGAAATGCGCAACGTAATGGATATCTGCATGGCCACTGTGGGTGCAACGTCCAATGCCGATCACATGAACGAAAGTGTGGGTAAGGCAGGTCGCAGCCGTTGGAGAGGCGTTCGTCCTCGCACACGTCCTGTTGCCATGAACCCTGTTGATCACCCGATGGGTGGTGGCGAAGGTCGCGCTTCTGGTGGACACCCGAGATCACGCAATGGTCTCTACTCCAAGGGCAAGAAGACACGCCATCCTAAGAAGTATTCTGATCGCCTAATCATCGCTAAGAGGAAAAAATAATGGGACGCTCAATTAAAAAAGGTCCGTATTGTGACCAACGCGTATTGAAGAAGGTGGAGACAACTGAGAAATCTGGAAAGAAATCAGTTATCAAGACCTGGTCACGCCGCTCGACCGTGGTACCTGAAATGATAGGCCATACGTTCGCAGTGCATAATGGAAACAAGTTTATACCGGTATATGTAACAGAAAACATGGTCGGTCATAAGCTGGGTGAATTCGCCCCGACCCGTACGTTCCGCGGACACTCTGGAAACAAGAAAGATAACGCTAAGTAATCATGGAAACTGTAGCGAAAAAGGAAAAGAAATCAGTGCTGAAACGCGCCAAGCGCGACGCCCGTAAAGAGGCGGCTAAGACCGGTCCTGCGGTAGCGAAATTGAAGAATGTGCCGACCTCTCCGCGCAAGATGCGCCTGGTGGCAGATCTGATTCGCGGCGAGCGTGTGAACAAGGCCCTGAACATTCTTAAATATGAGCCTAAGGTAGGTGCACCGAAATTGGAGAAGCTGCTTTTGTCAGCTATTTCCAGCTGGACAGCAAAGCACACTGACGTAAAGCTTGAGGAAGCTGACCTCTACGTAAAAGAGGTGTTCGTGGATGGCGGCCGGATTCTGAAGCGGTTGAGACCCGCTCCTCAGGGACGTGCTCACCGGGTGCGCAAGCGCTCGAACCACGTTACGCTGATCGTGGACAGCCTCAAGAAAGCAGGCAGTGCCGAAACAACAACGACCAAAAACGCCAAGGCATAATGGGACAAAAAATTAATCCTGTAGGTTTCAGATTGGGCATTGTACGCGGTTGGGATTCCAACTGGTATGGTGGAAAAACCTTTTCCGATAAACTGGTGGAAGACCAGAAGATCAGAAAGTACGTGGAGGCACGTATTCCCAAGGGCGGCATCGCCAAGGTGGTTATCGAAAGAACCCTGAAGCGGATCACGCTTACTATTCACACAGCCCGTCCCGGGGTGGTTATTGGTAAAGGTGGTAACGAGGTCGATAAGATCAAGGAAGAGCTGAAGAAGCTTACGAACAAAGATGTTCAGATTAACATCTTTGAGATCAAGCGTCCTGAACTCGATGCGAAACTGGTAGGTGAGTCGATTGCCCAGCAGATTGAAGCCCGCATTTCCTATAAGCGCGCCATGAAGCAGGCTATTGCTTCGGCAATGCGCGTAGGTGCGGAAGGAATCAAGATCAAATGTTCTGGTCGTTTGGCAGGTGCCGATATGGCAAGAACCGAACAATACAAAGAAGGACGTATTCCCCTTCACACGTTGCGTGGTGATATCGACTACGCAATTTCTGAAGCGCAGACGGTATACGGCAAAATCGGTATCAAAGTATGGATCTTCAAAGGTGAGATCTACGGCAAGCGCGACTTGTCACCTAACATAGGCATTGTAAGCAATGCGCAGGGTGGTGGCCAGGGTCAGCAGCGCGGTAATGATCGCGGCGGAGATCGTCGTGGCGGGGACCGTCGTGGTGGTGGAGATCGTCGCAGCGGTGGCGGTGGTGGAGACCGCCGCAGTGGTGGCGGTGGTGGAGGAGATCGTCGAGGTGGCGACAATCGCGGACCGAGAAGGTAGTCAAAAAATACAAAGTGTTAACCCTGTCGGCTGGTAATCAATAAGGCAATCGACAGATCAACAAATAGAACAATGTTACAGCCTAAGCGAACGAAATTCAGAAAGATGCAGAAGGGCCGCGTGAAGGGGATGGCCACTCGCGGACATACCATCGCATTCGGATCCTTTGGATTAAAGGCCCTCGAGGGGGGTTGGATCACTGCACGCCAGCTTGAGGCGGCACGTATAGCCGTGACGCGCGCTATGAAGCGTGAAGGTCAGGTGTGGATCCGCATCTTCCCGGACAAACCTATTACTCGCAAGCCGGCAGAAGTTCGTATGGGTAAAGGAAAGGGTGCTCCTGAATACTGGGTAGCGGTTATCAAACCTGGAACCATCCTGTTTGAAGCTGGAGGCGTAAACATCGCAACTGCCAAAGAGGCAATGAGGCTCGCTGAAGGCAAGCTTCCGATGAAGACGAGGTTCACGATCAAACGCGACTACGTAGAAAAATGAAAGGTATGAAGAACTCCGATATCAAGGCATTGAACGTTTCCGAATTGAAGGACAAGATCAATGCGGAAAACGAATCCCTGCGCAAGATGCAGTTTGCCCACCAGGTAACTGCCATCGAGAATCCGATGAAGCTGCGCGAGAGCCGTAAGCTGGTAGCGCGTCTGAAAACTGAATTGACAGCTAAAGAATTGCAAAAATAAGTCCTATGGAAAGGAACGAACGAAAAGAAAGGGTTGGCAAAGTGCTAAGCAACAAGATGCAAAAGACCATCACTGTTGCCGTCGACCGTAAGGTAAAGCATCCGATCTATGGCAAGTTTGTGAATAGGACGACGAAGTTCAAGGCGCATGACGAGACCAATTCCGCTGGAATCGGCGATCTGGTTCGCATCATGGAAACCCGTCCGTTGAGTAAGGACAAGCGTTGGAGACTAGTAGAAATAGTAGAAAAAGCGAAGTAATCATGATAACTACAGAATCAAGACTGACCGTCGCAGACAACAGCGGAGCGAAAGAAGTGCTTTGTGTGCATGTTCTTGGCGGGACCAAACGACGCTACGCTTCCGTGGGCGACAAGATCGTTGTAACGGTTAAGTCTGCTATGCCCAGCAGCCAGGTTAAGAAAGGAACCGTATCGAAGGCAGTTGTGGTGCGCACTACCAAAGAAGTGAGAAGGAAGGATGGATCGTACATCCGTTTTGAAGATAATGCTGCCGTATTGCTGAATGCTCAGGACGAGCCACGCGGAACCCGTATTTTCGGCCCCGTTGCCCGCGAGCTCAGAGAGAAGCAGTTCATGAAAATTGTTTCATTGGCACCCGAAGTAATTTAAGCCATGGAAAAGAAAGCAACCAAGAAGTCGAAGCTGCGCATTAAGAAGGGCGATACCGTGATGGTGATTGCCGGCGACGACAAGAGCACAAAAGAGAGAGCGAGAACCGGCAAAGTGCTGGAGATTCTCGCTGAGAAGAATCGTGCCATCGTTGAGGGTATCAACATGATCACCAAGCACATGAAGCCGTCAGCAGGCAAGCCTGAAGGCGGAATCAAGAAGGTGGAAGGTTCGATTCACATCAGCAACCTGATGCTGGTAGATCCTGCAACAGGTAAACCCACCCGCGTGGGTCGCAAGGCAGATGCCAAGGGTAAGCTGCAGAGATTTTCAAAGAAAACCGGAGAATTAATCAAGTAATGACAACTCCAAGACTAAAGGAAAAGTACGTTGGTGAGATCGTTCCTGCGCTGAAGCAGAAGTTCGCGTACAAGTCGGTTATGCAAGTTCCCAAGATCGAGAAGATCTGCATTAACAAGGGTATGGGCGTGGCCGTTTCCGACAAGAAGCTCATCGATGTGGCGCTTGAAGAGATCACGACAATTGCTGGCCAAAAGGCGGTCGCAACTAAGTCCAAGAAGGCTATCTCTAACTTCAAATTGCGCGAGAATCAGCCTATCGGCGTTCGTGTGACACTTCGCGGCGACAAGATGTATGAGTTTCTAGACAGGCTCATGAACATCGCGCTTCCCCGCGTTCGCGACTTCCGCGGTATCTCGGCGAAGGGTTTTGACGGCCGTGGCAACTATACGCTTGGCGTGACTGAACAGATTATTTTCCCTGAGATATCCATCGACAAGGTGAACAAGATCAGCGGTATGGATATTACCTTTGTGACAACGGCGCAGACGGATGAGGAAAGCTTCGAGCTTTTGAAAGCATTCGGAATGCCATTCCAAAACAAGAATAACAACAATTAAGCGATGGCTAAAGTATCAGTTATAGCTAGGCAGACGAAGCGCGAGAAGCTGGTTGCCAATCACGCAGCAAGACGCAAGGCTTTGAAGGCCGCTGGCGATTATGCTGCATTGGACAAACTTCCCCGCAACGCATCTCCTGTAAGACTTCATAACCGCTGCAAACTGACCGGCCGCCCCAAAGGATATATGGGTAAGTTCGGTGTTTGCCGTAACGTATTTCGTGAGATGGCATCAAATGGAAAGATACCAGGGGTGACGAAGTCCAGCTGGTAGATACAACGCATGCGTTGTATCAACGCGTTGTATCAACAGATTACATATTGGTTGCTGAGTATCAAGGTCAACCCCCGCATTGGGCGAGGGGGCGAAACCCGATAACAGTTTGAATAATTAAAATTGTTCAATATCTTTGCAGCCCGGTTTTTTTAAACGCGGGCTTATTTATTATAAAGAATAAGGATAATAAAGCGATGACTGATCCTATAGCAGACTATTTAACCCGGTTGCGGAATGCCATAAAGGCGAACCACAGAGTGGTCGAAATCCCCGCATCCAACCTCAAGAAGGAGATAACGAAGGTGCTCTTCGACAAGGGGTTCATCCTGAATTACAAGTTTGAGGATGGCGTAAACTACCAGGGCGTAATAAAGATCGCGCTCAAGTACAATCCCGAAACCAGGGAACCGGCAATCACAGCTCTGGAGAGAATCAGCTCGCCGGGTCTTCGGAAATACGCAGGCACCGACAAAATGCCGCGCGTGATGAATGGACTGGGCGTCGCGATCTTATCAACGTCTAAGGGCGTGATCACAGACAAGGAAGCCCGTTCTATGAACGTGGGTGGTGAAGTATTGTGCTACGTATATTAATGAAGAAGTCATGTCACGCATAGGTAAACAACCCATCACACTGCCCAAGGGCGTAACGTTCAGCTTCTCTAAGGAGAAGAACGCGGTTTCTGTAAAGGGACCCAAGGGCGAGTTGCATCAGTCGATCGACCCTGACTTCGTAATTAAGCACGAGGACGCTACCGTAACGGTTGAGCGCCCCACGGACCAGAAGCGTCACAAGTCTATGCACGGTTTGTATCGCGCATTGATTGCCAACATGGTAGAAGGCGTATCAAAGGGATACAAGCATCAGTTGGAGCTTGTTGGTGTTGGTTATAAGGCAACGGCACAATCAAACGTGCTGGAACTTAGCCTTGGTTATTCGCACAACGTGTTTCTCGCTGTGCCATCAGAAATAAAGGTGGTGGCTGTGCAGGAAAAGGGTCAGAACCCGACGATCATCCTTGAAGGCATCGACAAGCAACTGATCGGGCAGGTAGCCGCCAAGTTGAAGTCACTCCGCAAGGTTGAGCCTTACAAGGGTAAAGGTATTCGCTTTACGGGTGAGTACGTACGCAGAAAAGCTGGCAAGGCTGCTGCTAAGTAGTGTGACTAATTGGTAAGAACAGGATTAAAGAAAAGCCGCAGTAACGCGGAAATACATCATAGAATAAAGCATTGATCTATGGCAGGTAAGAACATCGAAAGAAGAGCGCGGATTAAGAAAGGTGTCCGTAAGAAAATCAGCGGTACCACCGAACGCCCACGCTTGTCAGTTTTCCGTTCTAACACGGGTCTGTATGTACAGGTAATCGACGATCTCAAGGGCACAACCATTGCCTCTGCCTCGACGGTAGAGGTAGGCGAGAAGAAACTCAACAGGGAGTCTTCCAAGAGCGTCGGTAAAAAGATCGCCGAGAAGGCAAAGGCATCAGGCGTTGAGTCGATTGTTTTTGACCGCAACGGTTACCTGTATCACGGAAATATCAAAGCCCTGGCTGAAGGTGCCCGGGAAGGTGGACTAAAATTCTAAGAAACTGAAAGTATGTCAGTAAGCACTATAAGCACAGTAAAAGCAAGTGAGATCGATCTGAAAGAGCGCGTAGTAGCCATCGAGCGTGTTGCGAAAGTGGTGAAAGGTGGTCGTCGTTTCAGCTTCGCTGCGATCGTGGTCGTAGGCGACGGAAACGGTGTCGTTGGATACGGTCTTGGAAAGGCGAATGAAGTAACAGACGCGATAACCAAAGGGATCGATGATGCCAAGAAGCACCTCGTGAAAGTACCTATTATCAAGGGTACTGTTCCGCACGAGTCTATTGGCAAGTTCGGTGGTGGTCTGGTGCTGTTGAAGCCTGCATCGCCCGGTACTGGCGTTATCGCCGGTGGTGCTATGCGCGCCGTGCTGGAAAGCGCCGGTGTCCACAACGTGTTGGCGAAATCCAAAGGATCTTCGAACCCGCACAACGTAGTGAAGGCCACGTTCAAGGCGTTGACTGGAATGCGCGATGCATTCACCATTGCCAAGAACCGCGGCGTATCATTGTCGAAAGTATTTAACGGCTAAGGAACCATGGGTAAGGTACAGATCACACAAACGAGAAGCACCATTAAAAGACCTGAACGGCAGGTCCGTACGATCAAGGCGTTGGGACTTGGTAAGCTCAATAGAACAGTAGAACAGGAGCTCACGCCCCAGATCGCTGGTATGATTGCAAAAGTGAGCCATTTGGTTAGCGTAAAAGAGATATAAGATGAAACTGCACACACTTAAACCTGCAGAAGGTTCTACAAAGACGAACAAACGCCTGGGCCGTGGACAAGGTTCTGGCGGTAGCACGGCTGGTCGTGGTCACAAAGGTGCACAATCACGCTCGGGTTACTCAGCAAAAGCTGGTTTCGAAGGCGGTCAGATGCCTTTGCAGCGCCGCGTTCCCAAGTTTGGTTTCAAGAACAATAACAAAGTATACTTCAAGGCAGTTAACCTCGACGTACTCGAAAGCCTGGCTGAAAAGACCAAGGGCAGTGCGCTCAGTATCCAGGTGCTCGTTGAGAACGGCATCGTAGGAAAGAACGACAAGGTAAAGGTGCTTGGCAGAGGCGAACTGAAGTCAAAGGTTTCTGTTGAAGCGCATGCCTTCTCGGCATCGGCAACACAGGCGATTGAAAAATCAGGGGGCACAGCCACAACCGTGAAATAATGAAACGATTCTTTCAGACCATAAAGAATATCTTCTCAATCGAAGACCTCCGGGTGAGGATCCTGAACACCATCGGGTTCCTGATTATCTTCCGGTTAGGTTCGTACGTGGTATTGCCAGGGATCAATCCGAACCTTCTGGACCCTGCCCGTAACTCGACTGGTATTCTCGGCTATCTGAACAACTTTCTTGGGGGGGCATTCAACAATGCGTCGATCTTCGCATTGGGTATCATGCCGTACATCTCGGCATCGATCATCGTGCAGCTCCTGTCATTTGCTGTACCCTATTTCCAGAAGTTGCAAAAGGAAGGCGATTCTGGCAGAAAGCGACTTAATCAGTACACGCGTGTACTTACTATTTTCATAACGATCTTCCAGGGTTATAGCTACCTCAAAGGAGCTGTCGATCCTGCGGTGATCATCAACCCTAGTCCGTTCTTCTACATCACGAGCGTATTCATACTGATCGCCGGTACGATGTTCTGTATGTGGCTGGGCGAGCGCATCACTGACAAAGGGATTGGCAATGGTATCTCTATGCTGATCATGATTGGTATTGTGTCGCGCCTTCCGCTGGCTTTGCTTTCGGAGATTGATGCCAAGTTCCCTGGCAATGCGATCTTCTTCATCGTAGAGTTGTTCGTGCTCTTCGGAATTGTAGTAGCGGTGATTGCGCTCACGCAGGCCACGCGACGAATTCCGATTCAGTACGCGAAGCAGGTTATCGGAAACAAACTTTACGGTGGCAAACGCGACTTCATTCCGTTGAAGCTCAATTCTGCGGGAGTAATGCCGATCATCTTCGCGCAAGCGTTGATGTTCTTCCCGACATTGATCTCGGGAATGTTCAGAGACAGCGATGTCGGAGCATACATCAGCTCGACATTCTCGGATCCGTATTCGTGGCAGTACAGTCTGCTGTTTGCTTCGATGATCCTGATCTTTACGTTCTTTTACACGGCGATTACGATCAACTCGAATGATATCGCGGACAACCTGAAAAGAAATGGTGGATTTGTACCCGGTGTAAAGCCCGGCAAGCAGACCGCTGAATTTATAGATACTGTTCTTTCAAGAATTACTTTGCCTGGCGCAATGTTCCTGGCCGCCATCGCTATACTTCCGGCATTTGCTGTGAAGGCTGGTGTAGGCCAAAACTTCGCTCAGTTTTTCGGAGGCACGTCGTTGCTCATCCTGGTTGGTGTGGTACTGGATACCCTGCAACAGATTGAGAGCTACCTGCTGATGAGACACTACGAGGGGATGATGAAGTCGGGCAGAGTTAAAGGACGTTCTCAATTTGCTGCAGCCTAATGCTGAATGGTGCACTTAAAGACTGAAGAGGATATTCAGATAATTAAAGAGGGAGCCCTTATTTTGGGCAGAGCTCACGGGGAGATTGCCAGGTTAGTTAAACCTGGTGTCAAAACGAAGGATCTGGACAAATTCGCAGAAGAGTACATCAGGGATAATGGAGCGGTGCCGTCGTTCAAAAACTACAACGGCTTTCCCGCGGCCCTGTGTATTTCGGTCAATGAGGTAGTGGTGCATGGTTTTCCCGGCGATTATTCGCTTAAAGAAACCGACATCATATCCGTTGATTGTGGAGTGTACTATAAGGGATTTCACAGTGATTCGGCATATACTTATCCGTTGGAGGGAGTGGATGCTGAGACGCTGCTACTGTTGAACAGGACTTACGATTCGCTTTATCTGGGTATCGCCCAGGCAAAGGCGGGTAACCGGATCGGTGACGTAAGCCATGCGATACAGAGCTACGTGGAAGACTTTGGTTACGGAGTGGTGCGGGAGCTCGTGGGACATGGCGTAGGCAGAAAGCTTCATGAGGAGCCGGAAGTGCCGAACTACGGGAAGCGCGGCAAGGGAGTTAAAATCGTGGCTGGCATGGTGTTCGCGATAGAGCCCATGATCAACCGCGGATCGCGAAACGTGATTCAGGAGCGCGATGGTTGGACGATCAGAACGTCAGACAGGAAGCCGTCGGCTCATTTTGAGCATACGGTGGCGGTCAAGGAAGAGGTGACGGAGATATTGACAACGCATAAGTATATAGAGGAAAATTATTCATATAAGTGGCGAAGCAAAAGTCAATAGAACAAGACGGTACGATTTCAGAAGCTTTGTCGAATGCGATGTTTCGTGTTCAACTGGAAAATGGACACGAAGTTCTGGCTCATATTTCCGGAAAGATGAGGATGCATTATATCCGCATTCTGCCGGGCGACAGGGTGAGACTCGAAATGTCTCCATACGATCTGACAAAAGGACGAATTGTATTCAGGTATAAATAGGTAATGAATAGCAGCACCAGGTGTGCCCAGCGAACTGGACACGTCAGGTGTGAACGATAAAAGTGATTAAGTCATGAAGGTTAAAGCATCCATCAAAAAGCGCAGTGCCGATTGCAAGATCATTCGACGCAAGGGCAAACTGTATGTTATTAACAAGAAGAATCCTAGGTATAAACAAAGACAAGGGTAAGATACTATGGCACGTATAGCTGGTGTAGACATTCCGGATAACAAGCGAGGCGAGATTAGCCTTACTTACATTTTTGGCATTGGCCGTAGGTCAGCGCAAAAGATTTTGTCGGAAGCGAGTGTAAACCTCGATAAGAAGGTTAAGGAGTGGAACGACGAAGAGTCGAACGCTGTTCGCGCGATAATCGCCGAAAAATTCCGGATCGAAGGTGCGCTGAAATCTGAGATTCAGTTGAGCATCAAGCGTCTTATGGACATCGGGTGCTACCGTGGACTCCGTCATCGCAAAGGCTTGCCTGTTCGTGGACAAACGACCAAGAACAATGCCCGCACACGTAAGGGTAAGCGCAAGACGGTAGCGAACAAGAAGAAGGCAACAAAAGGTTAATAGATAAACTTTTCACCAATGGCGACCACTGAAAAGAGAAAAGATAAGGCAAAGAAACGCGTTGTAAATGTTGAAGCTGTGGGCGTTGCGCACATCCGTGCTACGTTCAACAACATCATCATTTCGATGACCAACACGACTGGCCAGGTGATCTCCTGGGCGTCTGCGGGCAAAATGGGATTCAAAGGTTCGAAGAAAAACACTCCGTATGCTGCTCAGGTAGCGGCTCAGGATTGTGCGAGCAAGGCTTTTGAGCAAGGCTTGCGCAAGGTTGAGGTGTTTGTGAAAGGCCCCGGAGCAGGTCGCGAGTCGGCGATTCGTACCATCCAGGGTTCAGGCATTGAAGTAACAGCGATTCGCGACGTTACTCCGCTGCCGCACAATGGCTGTCGTCCCCCCAAGAAAAGAAGAGTTTAAGAAAGTAAGCAAGTATAACACACGGTTATCATGGCAAGATACACAGGCCCTAAAGTCAGAATTTCGAGACGTTTCAATGAGCCGATTCTGGGTGACAATAAAGCGCTTCAAAAGAAGAGCTATCCTCCTGGACAGCACGGTCGTGGAAAAAAGCGCAAGCAGTCTGAATACGCAACACAGCTTGCCGAAAAGCAGAAGGCCAAGTATATCTACGGACTCCTTGAGCGCCAGTTCGCCAAGCTGTTCGAGAAGGCTTCCCGCAAGAAGGGTGTTACGGGTGAGGTGTTGCTGCAATTGCTCGAGTCAAGACTCGACAACACAGTATACCGCCTGGGTATAGCCCCTACCAGACGCGCTGCCCGTCAGCTGGTTTTGCACAAGCACATCCTGGTTAATGGCGACGTCGTTAATATAGGTTCTTATAGCCTGCGTCCTGGCGACATGGTGGAGGTTCGCGAGCGTTCCAAGTCCCTCGAGGTGATTTCCAACAGCCTGTCGATTCAGGGTGCCAAAAAGTACAACTGGTTGGAATGGAATGATGGAGAAATGACGGGTAAACTGATCAACCTGCCGCCGCGCACCGATATTCCTGAGAATATCAATGAGCAGCTTATTGTTGAATTGTACTCGAAGTAATTTTAACTGTTAACAACATCACTATGTCAATATTAGCATTTCAAATGCCAGAGAAGGTAGCGATGGAAAAGGCCGATGACTTCCATGGGCTTTTTACATTCAAACCACTGGAAAAAGGATATGGCGTAACGATTGGTAACGCCCTTAGGAGAATATTGCTTTCTTCACTGGAGGGGTATGCTATCACAGGCATCAAGGTTCCCGGTGTATTGCACGAATTCTCTACGATCGAGGGTGTTGTTGAAGATGTGGCGGAAATTATTCTCAACCTGAAAATGGTGAGATTCAAGAAAGTTGCTGACTCTTTTGACAGCAAGATCACCGTCAACATCCGCAAGCAAAAGCAATTCAAAGCCGGCGACATCACGAAATTCTCGTCAGCTTTCGAGATCCTTAATCCGGATCACGTAATCTGTAACATCGATGAATCAGCTCAATTCGAAATTGAACTGACGATCGAGCGTGGAAGAGGTTATCTGCCCGCAGAAGAGAACAAGCCAACTGAGCAAGTGTTCGGATTTATTCCGATCGACGCCATCTTTACGCCGATCAAGAACGTGAAGTACAGTGTTGAGAACACCCGTGTTGAACAAAAGACTGACTACGAAAAGCTCGTAGTGGATATCGAGACGGACGGTTCAATTCACCCCGAGAAGGCTCTCGAAGGTGCCGCGCACATCCTGATCAAGCACTTTGCCCTGTTCTCTGACAAGTCGATGGAACTTGAGACAGGCAAGGATGCTGAAGTTGAGCAAGTGGACGAAGAAATGCTTCACATGCGCAAGCTGTTGAAGACACCTCTTCACGATCTCGATCTTTCGGTTCGCGCATACAACTGCCTCAAGGCAGCCGACGTCAAGTCACTGGGTGATCTCGTTCAACTGGAGATATCTGATATGATGAAGTTCAGGAATTTCGGCAAGAAGTCCCTGGCCGAGCTTGAGCAGCTCGTGGCGGAGAAGAACCTAACCTTTGGTATGGATCTCTCCAAGTATAAACTTGAAGAAGACTAAGGAATCATGAGACACGGTAAGAAGATTAATCACTTAGGCAGAAAGTCGGCGCACCGACACGCACTGCTTTCTAATATGGCATCATCACTGATCCTCAACAAGCGGATCACGACGACCGTAGCCAAGGCAAAAGCCCTCAGAAAGTATGTTGAGCCATTGCTCACCAGGGCTAAGGATGACACCACGCACTCCAGAAGAACAGTCTTTTCGTATCTCCAGAACAAGGAGTCGGTAAAGACGCTGTTCGGAGAAGTGGCATCGAAGATCGCCGACAGACCAGGAGGATACACCCGCATCATCAAGATGGCCGAAGTACGCCTGGGCGACAACGCTGAAATGTGCCTCATCGAGCTCGTTGACTTCAACACCTTGTACACGAAGGATGGCGCAGTGCAGAAGGCAAAGACCAGAAGAAGCCGTCGCGGTGGTAAGAAAGATGGTGTAACAGAGGCGGAAGTTGTTTCGGAAACTCCGGAAGCAGGAGCTAAGCCCGCAGCTGAAGAAAAGAAAGCTAAAAAGCCCGCGGCGCCCAAGAAGACCGCTACGAAGAAGCCAAAGGACAAAGAATAAATGATTAAGGACTAAAAAAAAGGGATTGAGCGTTCGTTCAATCCCTTTTTTTTGGTCCTTGATCCTGGTATCTGGTCTTTAGTAGTTAGTCCTGAGTTGTTACTCGTACTATCGTACTTAAAGGGCTACCAACAACTCAGCACTCAGGACTAAATACTTAAGACTAATTTGTATTTTTGTAGACGCTATGCAGAAAAAAGCTTACCTACTTCTTGAAGATGGCCTCCTCGTGGAGGGAAAGGCCATTGGCAAAATCGGTACCTCGGGCGGCGAGATCTGTTTCAACACAGGCATGACGGGCTATCAGGAGATTTACACTGATCCATCATATTACGGGCAGATCATCGTCAATACAACGGCACACATTGGTAACTACGGCGGTTTCGACCTCGAGCAAGAGTCGGACGCGACCAAGATTGCCGGAATAGTTGTGAATGAATTTTCGCAGGAGTATAGCCGGAAGTCGGCGAATGAAAGCCTGCAAAAATACCTTGAACGCAACAACGTTGTGGGCATCTCGGATGTGGACACGCGCATGTTGGTTCGTTACATCAGAAGCAAAGGTGCGATGAATGCCATCATCTCGTCGGAACTCACGCCGGACGAGTTGCGAGAACAGATCAAGAAAGTTCCATCGATGAATGGGCTGGAACTGTCTTCGCTTGTCACCACAAAAGAGGTTTACTATGTGGGGGATCCCAAGGCCTCGATTCGTGTGGCAGTGCTGGATCTTGGCATTAAGAAAAGTATTCTTGACAACCTTGCACAACGCGGATGCTACTGCAAGGTGTTCCCGGCGAAGACGCCTTTTGAAGAATTAACCGCCTGGCAACCCGATGGCTACTTCATTTCGAATGGCCCCGGCGATCCATCAGTGATGGGCTATGCCATCGAAACGGTTAAGAAGACACTCGATTCGAACAAGGCGGTATTCGGAATTTGCCTGGGCCATCAGTTGATGGCGCTTGCGTCGGGTATCTCCACGTATAAGATGCACCACGGTCATCGCGGCCTCAATCACCCGGTGAAGAATCTCCTTTCGGGCAAAGGTGAAATGACCTCACAGAATCACGGCTTCTCGGTGAGCGAAAAAGATGTCGAAAAGAATCCCGAGATTGAAGTGACGCACGTGCATTTGAACGATGGGACCATTATGGGCTTCCGGTTGAAGAATAAAAAAGCATTCTGTGTTCAATACCACCCGGAAGCATCGCCTGGTCCTCACGACTCCCGTTATCTCTTTGATCAGTTTATTGAGATGATCAAGATCCCGGTCAGAGAGCCTGCGGCAGTTTAGAAGTCTTAACCAATCATCAATCCATAACCAATTTTTCAGTATGAGCTTAATTGAGAGCATTCACGCACGGCAGATCCTTGACAGCCGCGGCAATCCGACCATCGAAGTTGACGTGGTCACAGAGTCAGGTGCTTTTGGGCGTGCTGCGGTACCTTCTGGTGCATCTACCGGAACCCACGAAGCGGTTGAATTACGCGACGGTGATAAGAAGAAGTTTCTGGGTAAGGGGGTGTTGAAGGCCGTGGAAAACGTGAACACGAAGATCTCGGCTGAAGTGGTTGGATTCGATGTGTTTGAGCAGAATCTCCTCGACAAGATCATGATCGACCTGGACGGTACACCCAATAAAGCAAAACTGGGGGCCAATGCCATCCTCGGAACATCGCTTGCCATAGCCAAGGCAGGCGCCATGGAAGCGGGTATGCCACTCTATCGGTACATCGGAGGCGTAAGCGCCAACACCTTGCCGGTACCGATGATGAACATCCTGAACGGAGGAAGTCACGCGGATAATGCCATAGACTTCCAGGAGTTCATGGTTATGCCAGTGGGTGCGGCGACATTCTCAGAAGCACTCCGCATGGGTGCCGAAGTATTCCATACGCTGAAGAAGGTTCTGCACGACAAGGGCTTGTCAACGAACGTGGGAGATGAAGGTGGTTTCGCTCCGAACCTGTCATCAAATGAAGAGGCCATTGAGGTTGTATTGAAGGCAATCGAAAAGGCCGGTTTTAAGCCTGGTTCAGACATGTTTATTGCCCTGGATCCGGCAGCATCGGAATTCTACGATCCCAAAACCAAATTATATCATTTTAAGAAGTCGTCCGGCAAGAAACTCAAGCCTGCCGAGATGGCCGACTACTGGACAAACTGGGCAAAGAAGTATCCCATCATCTCTCTTGAAGATGGTATGGCCGAGGATGATTGGGCAGGTTGGAAAGCACTTACGGACAGCATTGGCGAAAAGGTTCAGTTGGTGGGTGACGACCTGTTCGTGACGAACGTGAAGCGGCTTCAGAAAGGTATTGATGACGGCATTGCGAATGCCATCCTGATCAAGGTGAACCAGATCGGTTCGCTCACCGAAACGATTGATGCGGTGAACCTGGCCAAGCGCAACGGCTATAAGTGTGTGATGTCACATCGCTCAGGCGAAACCGAAGACAGCACGATTGCTGACCTGGCGGTTGCCCTGAACACCGGTCAGATCAAAACGGGTTCAGCCTCCCGTTCAGATAGAATGGCGAAGTACAATCAGTTGATTCGCATCGAAGAGGAGTTGGGCGAGATCGCCTACTTCCCGGGTAAGAAGATGTGAGTTTTCAGGCTATCAGCCTGAAAATAAAAGGAGCCATCCACCTCAGAAGGGATGGCTTTTTTCGTTTATGAGCAGGGACCATCCAACTATTTCTGGAGTAAATGAGTCTATAGCATGAGGCGTGTTGAGGGCATGCGTCCCGCTGCCGCGCCGACAACTTTCGATCAAAAGGAATAATTATTATCTTGTGGTACTTTTTTTAATGTCATGTTCAAGAGAATTCCCAAGCTGTTCAAGAACTTCTACTTTTTAACGGCGTTCCTTTTTGTCGTTTGGATGATCGCACTTGATTCGAACAATGTGTTCACCCGGTACGAGTTGAGTTCTAAGCTCGAGCGCCTTGAAGACGAACAAGAGTACTATGTGGAGAAAATCGAGGAAGTGCGCAAGGATCACGATGAGCTCTTTGGCGATCAAATGTCTCTGGAGAAATTCGCCCGCGAGAAGTACCTGATGAAGAAAGAGACGGAGGATATTTTTATCGTGGACGAAACCGAATAGAGTCGAGTACCAAGTAGATATTTCATCGCAGAAGTAACGGAATAGCTAACCTATGAAAAAGTTCATCGTCGTTTTAATGCTCTGTGCATGCACGTCGGTTACGTACGCGCAGTGGGGAGAGGAAGAAATGGCTGAGAAGCCATCGTTCCGCGACAGAATCTTCACCGGCGGGGGACTGGGTGCAAGCTTTTCCAGCTATTATAATTTTATTTCTGTTTCGCCGCTTGTAGGGATCACGCTCACTTCCAGGCTGGCTACTGGCGTCCAATTCACTTATCGGTATTCACAATACAAGACCTATACACCGAAAATCACCACCAATGACTATGGCGTAAGTCCATTTGTACGGTTCAGTGTAATCGGCCCCCTTTTCCTCCACGCAGAATACGAATACCTGAATTACGAGTACCCTTATACAGGGGGAGGATCAGATACAAATCGCTTAGGCTTCAGCAGCTTCATGGCTGGAGGCGGTTTGTTTCAACCTGTTGGCCGGCGGGCGGGACTCTATTTGCTGGCGTTGTACAACTTTAGTTATGGCCCTAACTCGCCGTATGACTCACCGTTAGTATTACGGGCAGGAATTACAGCAGGGTTCTAAGTAATACTGCCGGTAGTAGTTTCCTGCTGCTTTCAAAAAGCAACGTTCAGCCGCATTCCCAACTCAGTCAGGTCTTCGACCACTTTAGGATTCAATGGAATGCCCACTTCCATCCGTTCGATGTGCATCATCCGCTCCGGATCACCGGGAATGATTACGTGATCCTGACCGTCTATCGTGCGCGCGGAACGGAAGCGATTGATCCAGTTGTCCATGTGTTTCTTGAACTCAACGGCCGGCCTGAACGCATCCACTCGCATGGCCCCGAAGAAATGACCCAGTCCTTCGCCAACGGGGTCGGTGGGCGGTTCCAGGAAGGCGACAAAAGGAGGTACCCAGGGGCCGTAGTTCGCTCCCGACAATACCGCAGAGAAAATATCTACCCAGGCCCCCAGGCAGAATCCCTTGTGGCTGCCATGTTCGCGGTCGCTACCCAGCGGGATCAGTGCGCCACCTTGCCGGGTTTCATTAGGATTCGTTGTGGGATCACCATTACTGGTTTGCACCCAGCCTATCGGTGCCAGCTGATTCTTGCGCTGAAGAATTTCAAGTTTTCCGTTCGCGGCTGTTGTCGTAGCGAAGTCTGCCACAAATGGAGGTTGTTCATTAGCCGGTATAGCGACGGCAATGGGATTGGTCCCCAACAGGCGCTCAATGGAAAAGGTTGGCGCTACAAGGGGGCTCGCATTGGTCATGGCGATGCCAATCATGTCGTGCGGAAGGGCCATCATGGCGTGATACCCGGCGATACCGAAATGGTTGGAGTTTTTCACACTTACCCAACCCGTCCCTACCGCCCTGGCTTTTTCAATGGCGATCTCCATCGCCCGTGGCGCCACCACGAGTCCCAGGCCACGATCACCGTCGACTACAGCCGTGCTTGGCGTTTCGTAGACGACCTTGATCACGGGCGTACAATTTACGCGGCCCTTTTCCCAAAGGCGAACGTACCCCGATAGTCGGGCGATGCCATGCGAATCTATTCCGCGAAGGTCAGCGCGAAGCAAAACATCAGTTGCGAGGAGGGCCTGATCTTCACTGCATCCAATGCGAATAAAAACCGACTTGGCATATCGATGAAGGTTCTCGTATGAATAAACCGGGTCTGTCATGCGGCAAATATATGAGTTATCACCGCACGTGCACTTTTCTCTGATCATCCGTCATTAGGCTCGCCAGGTCGTTTCAGGGTGAAGCGTAAAATCAAGTAATTTCGAAGAAGGCGCCGTTTGTTTTTTTGCGGCCTGAATGCATTTTTTGATGAAACCTTAACGACGAAGTCGTTCGTCCCAGATCAGCCATTTCAATCCCTCGATCCAAATGACTTTAATTCGCCGTGTCTTCCTGGTCACTGCCTGCGCAATCCTGACCTTCCGGGCGGGAGCGCAAGACCTCGATTCACTTATGAACCTCAACGCGTTTACTGCTGAAAGTGATCTCCAGAAGATCCTCAACCAGCGTGTAGCCGTATCGTCGAAAAGCGGTCTCACTACACGCGAAACACCGGGCATTGTGAGCGTGATCTCCAGCGAGGAGATCCGAAACAGCGGCGCCCGTGACCTGGGCGATCTGCTCAGGATGGTCCCGGGATTTGACGTGCTGCAAGATCTTCAATTTGTAACCGGAATAGGACTACGTGGCAGTTGGGCCAACGAAGGTAAAGTACTGGTGATGCTCGATGGTCACCCCATGAATGAACTCTTGTACCAGACGGTGGCACTCGGTAACCGATTCCCGGTTGATGCCGTTTCGCGGATTGAAATTATCAGAGGACCGGGCTCGGCCACCTATGGAGGGTCGGCTGAATATGGCGTGATTAACATCGTGACGCGCGCCGCCGAAGACCTGAATGGCGTCGCCGTTTACGCCACCGGCGGATTTCACGAGCAGGCTACCGGCCGTACCAACGCAGGAGTTATGGTTGGGCAAAAGAGCAGCGATTTATCGTGGGACTTTTCTGCTTTCAAGGGAAAAGGCATTGTAAGCGACGGAACGTATCAGGATCTTTTTCAGAACGGGGAAGAGCAGGACTTGTCGAAAGTTACGCGCTCCGATCCTACGACATTGAACGCCGGAATTCAATATAAAGGACTATCGTTCCGGGGCATGTACGACCAGTTTGAAACGTCGGATCCGATAACCTTCGTGTCGAACAAGGGCTTCTATGCCGACGTGCACTACGACTGGCAGGTTAACAAAAAACTGATCATTGTTCCCCAGATCAAATACTATGATCAGGTTCCCTGGAGCTATGGTGACCGTGTGTCAAAGGAGGAGCAGTTTAACGTTAGGGCCATACGCCTCCTTAGTCAGGTAGAAACCCGCTACGCCATTTCGCGAAAAGCAAGTGTTACTGCCGGAGTCATCTATTTCCGGGACAAGGGAATAGACAGGCTAAATGAAGATCTCTTTGATGGCCAACGCACGATGATCCTGAGCAATTTTGCGTTTTACGGCGAAGGGCTGTTCAAGCACAGGTTGGTCAATGCCACGGTTGGTTTCCGCTACGAAAAGAACAACCGCTATGGTGCGGCATTCGTACCTCGCATCGCTGTAACCAAGAAAATTGAGAACCTGCACTTCAAAGTGCTGTATAGTCAGGCATTCCGCGCGCCGTCGATTCAGAACATCAATATCGCGTTAAACGGAACGGTGAAACCCGAGAAATCTGACGTGTTTGAGGTTGAGGTGGGATATCAGTTCACCCCGCAAATGTTATTAGCGGTAAACGCGTTCTCGATCTCGACCCGTGACGTACTTATTTATGGGTCCGAGGGTGAGGGTGACAACTTCTCGGAGTGGTATGAAAACTATGCGCGAAGTGGAAGCAATGGGTTTGAGGTGGTTTACAATGCCCGTGGCAAATGGTGGTACGGAACGCTGACGTATTCGTACAGCACGGCAGGCAAAAATACGGTGACCACCTATGAAGTACCCGGACAAAGTCAATATGTGGGATTTGCCAAGAACAAGATCACGCTCAATACGAACTTCCAGTTGCTGAAGCAACTTAGCTTTAACCCATCGGTTGTCTATGCGAGCAAGCGCTTCGCTTATCTTAACCTCGATGAGAACGGAGAGCCCGGGATTGGCGAAATGGATCCATACCTGTTACTCAACGCCTTCGTGAACTACACCAACGTGCTTCCCGGGCTAAGTCTTGGTGCAGGTGCCTATGACATTGCCAACGCGCGCCCCGGGGTTCCCGAGGCGTACAACGGTGGCTATGCACCCATACCCGGCCGCAGCAGGGAATACAATGTCAAACTCGCTTATCAGCTCGATTTCAAAAAGTAAGACCATGCGTGCCATCATTTTTATCTCGCTGTTTGCCCTGGTTGTCGGAAACGCCAACAAAAGCGTTGCCCAAACTACCAACTATCAGGTGTACGCACTATTCGTCGTGAACATCGCAAAATATTCCGAGTTTCCTCAACTGCAGGGTGAGCTGGAGATCGCCAGCTATGGACGTTCGAAGGCCTACGATGAGCTGATAAAACAAAACGGCAAGACCGTCAATGGTCATACGTTAAAGGTTACGCAATCGGACGACATTGGTGCTTTGCAAAAGGCCAGTGTAATCTACCTGGCCGACAATAAGAGCAGTTCACTCGACGAAATCCTTAAGGCCACCGAGGGTAGGCCCGTTATGATCATCTGCGAACGCGAAGGCATGTTTCGGAAGGGTGCAGGGCTTAGCTTCGTGGTGACGGACAACAACACGCTCCGGTTTGATGTAAACAACGGCGAATTGGAAAAGCGACAGATCAAGATTTCCAAGAATCTGACGGCTCTGGCAAATACGATTTTGTAAGAAGGTCTCAGACGGTGACAGTGCCCTGGGGCGCAACCTCACGGATGAGCGTTGCCAGCACGCCTTCCTTCAGGGCATACGTGGATACGCGAATGCGGTTGAATGCGTGGTTCGCCAACACATACCGTATGAGACAGCAGGCCACCACGATCATATCGACGCGCATCTCTATCATCCCCGGGATTTGCATGCGTTCTGCGCGATTCTTATGTAGCAGGTCCTCATAGATCTCGTAAAAGCCATTGAGTGACAGTGGCGTCTCGATCTCCTCAGGTGCCTTGTGTATGTCGTGTGCTATGCAGAAGACATCACTCAGGGTGTCGAAAGTTCCCGAGGAGCCGATCAAAATATGCGGATTGAATTTGTCCAATGCCTCAAACAAGGACTTCAATGTTTCATCAAAATGCTGGTTCAGGGCTGTTACCTCTCCGGGCGTAATGGGATCATTCTTCTGGAATTGCTCAAGCAAGCGTTGTGCGCCGATCTCCAGGCTTCGCTTCCAGTAGATGCGATCGTTGTCGCTGATGATGAACTCTACGCTGCCTCCGCCGATGTCCATGATCAGCGACTTCTCGGAGATGTCCATCGCGGCGCGGGTACCCATACAGATGTATTCCGCCTCAAGGTCGCCACTAATTATCGTCGCCTCAATCCCGGTTAGTTCCTTAATGCGTTTAACGACGTCTTCGCCATTGCTGGCATTCCTCAGCGCACTGGTTCCAAAGGCGTAAACCCTTTCAACCTGTTGTTGGTCGATCGTGTTCCTGAAACTTTGCATGGCCAGCAGCGCGCGGTGCAGTCCCTGCTCAGTAATGATCCCGTTGTTGATTCCATCCTTGCCGATCTTCACGGCCAGTCTTTCCCGATAGGTGATATGGTAGCCCCGGCTATCAGCCTCCGCAATGAGGAGGTGAAAGGTATTGGTACCCATGTCAATAATCGCGATTTTCTTTTCCATTGGGCGGTCGGGCAAAAGGCGCGTGAAGATACGAATTTTAGGATGTCAGGCAACCGCGTTCCCGTGCTACGGAACGGCAAAACCGGCTATATTTAACGCCTTAAACGGACCCGAACAATGGCTAGACGAACAACTAAAGATCAACAACTTCAGGCGCGATTCGACGAACTCCAGCGAAAGAACGAGGAGTCATTGCTGGGTGGGGGCGAAAAGCGGATCAGCCAACAGCACGGGAAGGGCAAACTCACTGCCCGCGAGCGTCTCGAACTGTTGCTCGACGAAGGCACATTCGAGGAGTTGGGCAAGTTCGTCATGCATCGGGGGAAAGACTTCGGGCTGGACAAGGAGTACTACTTAGGTGACGGGGTGGTAACCGGTTATGGCAAAATCCACGGGCGTTTAGTGTACGTCTACTCTCAGGACTTTACGGTTTTTGGCGGGTCGCTTTCTGAGACGCACGCCGAGAAGATTGTTAAAGTGATGGACCTGGCCATGCAAAATGGGGCACCCATCATAGGATTAAACGATTCGGGTGGTGCACGCATACAGGAGGGCGTCGTATCACTGGCGGGCTACGCGAACATCTTCTACCGCAATACGCTGGCATCTGGCGTCGTGCCTCAGTTGTCGGCGATTATGGGGCCATGCGCGGGTGGAGCGGTTTATTCGCCCGCCATTACTGATTTCATTTTCATGGTCGAAAACACGTCGTTCATGTTTGTGACCGGTCCCAATGTGGTAAAAACCGTAACCCATGAGGCGGTAACGGCGGAAGAACTGGGCGGCGCGATTACCCACAGCACGAAGAGTGGCGTGACGCACTTCGCGTGCGCCAATGAAGCCGAGTGCATCATGCAAATCAAAAAGCTACTGGAATACCTGCCGCAAAACTGTGAGGAGGCGTCGCCACGGATGGACTATACGCCATCGGGCGAAGCTCGACCGGCCCTGAATGATATTATTCCCGCGAATCCCAATCAACCTTATGACATGCGGGAAGTGATCCAGGCGGTGGTTGACCAGGATAGTTTCTTCGAGGTTCATCAGAATTTTGCCGAGAACATCGTGGTTGGGTTCGCGCGCCTGGCCGGGCGCAGCATCGGTATTGTGGGCAATCAACCGGCATCGCTTGCGGGAGTGCTGGACATTCACTCAAGCGTAAAGGGCGCTCGATTTGTGCGGTTTTGTGACTGCTTCAATATTCCGCTTCTGGTAATGGAGGACGTACCTGGATTTCTTCCCGGAACGGATCAGGAGTGGAACGCCATTATAACGAACGGCGCGAAACTGCTATATGCTTTTTCTGAGGCAACCGTTCCGCGCATAACCGTGATTACACGTAAAGCGTACGGCGGCGCTTATGACGTAATGAATTCCAAACACATCGGCGCCGATCTCAACTATGCCTGGCCCACGGCGGAGATCGCTGTGATGGGCGCGAAAGGTGCAGCAGAGATCATCTTCAAGAAGGAAATAGCAGAGGCCCCGGATCCGGAGGCGAAGCTTGCTGAAATGGTCGACAACTATACGCGTAAGTTTGCCAATCCTTACCGCGCCGCACACCGCGGATACATCGACGAAGTGATCTATCCCGATCAGACGCGCGAGAAATTAATACGAGGCTTTAGCATGCTGGAAAACAAGGTGGCTAAACTGCCAAAGAAAAAGCATGGCAACATTCCGCTCTAAGAAATATGAACGGGAAGTTTGCGAACACAGTATCCAACAACAGAACAGCTCATAAATAATATTATCATGGACAAAAAAAGCAGGGAATTTCTTTTCAAGTACTTGAACAACTCATCACCTACGGGCTTTGAGGCATCCGGTCAACAGATCTGGCTGGATTATATTAAGCCGTACATCAATTCGCACTTTGTTGATACTTATGGTACTGTTGTGGGAGTTGTTAATCCGAAGGCATCGTACAAGGTTGTGATTGAAGCGCATGCCGACGAGATTTCATGGTTCGTCAACTATATTACAGAAGATGGCTACATCTATGTTCGGCGGAATGGCGGTTCGGATCATCAGATCGCCCCATCTAAGCGCGTAAACATCTACACCGACAAGGGCATTGTGAAAGGTGTCTTCGGCTGGCCGGCAATTCACGTCCGCGATGCTGCCCGCGAGGAAGCACCCTCACTCAAGAATATCTTCATTGATGTCGGTGCAGAGTCCAAGAAGGAAGTTGAAGAGATGGGCGTGCATGTCGGTTGCGTCATCACGTTCGAAGACGAGCTGATGGAAATGAACAAACGCTGGCTCGTGGGCCGGGCGCTCGATAATCGCATGGGTGGTTACATGATTGCCGAAGTTGCGCGACGGTTGTTCGAGAACAAGAAGAAGCTGCCTTTTGGGCTCTACGTGGTTAATGCCGTGCAGGAGGAGATTGGCCTGCGCGGAGCTGAAATGATCTCGCGCAGGATCAAACCCGATGTGGCCATCTGTACAGACGTTACACACGATACACAATCGCCCATGTACAACAAAAAGGAGAGCGGAAACCTGAAGGCGGGTACCGGTCCTGTGCTCTGTTACGGACCAGCCGTTCAGACTAATGTTCTCAAAATGGTACTGGAAACGGCCCAAAAAAGGAAAATCCCTTTTCAACGCCAGGCCGTTTCCCGATCCACAGGAACGGACACAGATTCATTTGCTTATTCGTCGGAAGGCGTTGCCTCGGCATTAATATCGCTTCCTCTGAAATATATGCACACAACGGTCGAGATGGTACACAAAGATGACGTCGATAACGTTATTAATTTGATCTACGAATTCCTTTTACAACTGAAATCAGGGCATGATTTCAGGTATTTGAAGTAAATCCTGACGCAAAACCTTACATCGCTAAGATTGCATTCCTAATAGGCTCTTCCACCGTTGTGGGGGGGCCTATTTTTGTATCTGTAACTGGAATACTATGAACATGTTGATTGGTATAGTCAGAAAATTAAGAGGCGCCTGGACTGGCAGCACTTTTGCTAAAGGTAACGGTAAGGAAAACAACGGGACGACTACCTACACGTTTTCCGATCGTGGCAACGACAAGTCTGGAAAAGGCATGCGCCTGCAACCGGTTCCCGTCAAAGGGAAATAGTTTGCGACGGACGTCGGTTACCCAAGGCGTAGTTTAGAAATGAACACATAACAAGAAAAAGATAAAAATCGACACAAAAAGCCCAATAAATTCTGACCTATGAAACGCGTAAGTTTATTATTTGCATTTGCCATTGGAATTGCGATTAACGGTATGGCGCAAGATCGGCCTACACATGAGATCCATGCGGCCATGCTTTACAACTTTATTAAATATGTACAGTGGCCTAATGAAGGTGACGGCGGCGAATTCGTTGTTGGCGTAATTGGCGACGAGAACGTGTTCAACACACTCAAGGCTTGGTACGACGGAAAGCCGAAGGGAACAAAGAAGTATGTTATCAAAAAGCTTGCTTCTCCTGATGAAGCCAACAGTTGCCAGGTGGTTTACGTTGGCAGAGCAAAGAACAAGGAATTTGAAAATATTAAGACCAGCGTAACTGGCAAGTCCATCCTCACGATCACCGACGGAAACGGCATGGGAGTGAGAGGAAGCTGCATCAACTTCAAAGTAGTTGATGGTAAATTGAAGTTTGAACTGAATCAGGCAACGGTCAGCAGCTCGAATCTGAAAGTTTCGACGCAGTTGAGTTCGATGGCCATTCTGATCTAAGATTTAAAATTATAGTGCCTTCCGGAAAGTCCACCCCTCCCAACCCGGCAGCATAAGCGCGAGATTTTGTGAAGGAGATGTTTAAGGAACTGGTAGAAAACTCGGAGGATATTATAATCGTCACGGACAGCGATTTTAACATTCGGTATATTTCGTCATCGGTGACCACGGTGTTTGGATTCGACCCACCGTCGGTAGTAGGAAAGAACATATTCGAATACATTGAACAGGACAAGATTGCGCCGTGGCGCGACTTGTTGCGACAGGTAACTTCCTCCTGTTCAGATGAAATTTCGGTTTACAATGGCGGCCGGAAAAGATATTTCGATGTGCATGTCGCCAACTTGCTGGATTCAGATAGCGTCCAGGGAGTCGTGCTCAAGCTGCACGATATAACTGAAAAGAAACTGCGGGAGCGTGATCTGATAAGGTCGAATGAGCACCTGGACCAGGTGATCTACAAGACGACGCATGATCTCAAAGCTCCGCTTACCTCTGCCCTTGGATTAATCCAAATCGCAGAACAGGCCGAAGGAGAGGAGAAGGATCAATACATTCGTCTGATCAAGAAAAGTCTTCTTAGTCTTGACGCGTACATAGAGGAAATGAATAATTTCTTCCGTATTGAAAAACTTGCCCTTCAGCGCGAACAAATCGACCTCGGCAGTATGCTGCAGGACGCGCAGGATTCCCTGATGAACATGGCGGCAGCTAATGTCAAAGTGTATGTGAACCTGGACGATAGAATGCCCTGGTATTCTGATGCCCTTCGTGTAAAAACGATTGTCACAAACATTTTCTCTAACGCGATCAAGTATCAGGATTTGCAAAAGCAGAATCCTTTTATCAAAATTGCCACGCGCATTAATCCCGAATTTTGCGAGATTACCATTGCTGACAATGGAATTGGGATCGAAGAAGAATTCCAACAGAAAATCTTCGACCTTTTTTTCAGGGCGACAGATCAAGCTAATGGCACTGGCTTAGGGCTGTTTATCGTAAGAGATACGATACAGCGTTTGAACGGAACAATCACAGTGAAATCTGTTGCCGGACAAGGCACAACATTTTTCATCAGAATACCAAATCAGCTGCAGCTAAACGTAGCAGTTGCATAAAGGCATTCGCACGGGGTCATAGAGTTTTTACAGAGAGGGTCTTTTCTCTATGTGCCCTGTGCGATAATTATTATCAAGATATCGTCCCGCAGCTGGCGGGACAAAGAGTAAACGTACACGCCACAAAGTTTTTACAGAGAGGGTCTTTTCTTTGTGTGCTGTGTACGTTTTTTTATTACCTACCCATCCAAAATACAGCTTTGACTGTAGAGGCAGTAGGACCGGGTAACGGTCAGCCAAGCAGAAATCCAACACACGGAGTCTAAGGAGCTTTTGAGTTCAAGGGGCCTTATCTGTATTTTTTGTTTTCTTCATTTAATATAGTTTTTGAAAGGGTGGAACTTTGTAGCAGGGTTAATCCAGAGTCATGGGAGCACTGCGTTTCGTTCGTGACTGCTTCGGCGCTACGCGTCGGGAATCGTGGGTGCGTACTTGGAGGGGCTGGGGAAAAAAGGGGTGTAGAGACTTGAAAGTTTTTTTAAATCCATCACACACAGAGAAATCACGGCGCTTTTGAGCTACTGGCCGCACGTTGGTTTTTAGTTGCGTACCTGGAATGCAGTTAGGAAGGGTTGTGCTTCGTAGGATGGTTAAAGACCGAGTCATGGGAGCACTGCATTTCGTCCGTAAATGCTTCGGCGCTACGCGTCGATATACAGTGAGTGCTTAAATTGAATTGAAGTAATTTGAAGTAATTTCGTTTTGAACTGACATGAAGTAGTTTCGACTTAATCTGACAGTTCGGTGATGATGCACTCAAGCGGCCTCGACGCGTAGCGTCGAAGCATTGTCCGTCGCGTCGCAGTGCTCCGATGCCTCGGTCTTTAATCATCCTACGAAGATCAGCGCTTCCATTGACTATCTACAAGGAACGCCAAGGAAAGATCAATGTGCGGCCAAGAGCTCAAAAGCTCCGCGAGCCTCTGTGTGTGTTGGATTTCTTCTTGGCGAACCTGCGTATTATCCTGCTCTCACCAGCGAACACCTTAAACCCCAGTCGGATCAGCTCTCGGCGGTTGGTACTTTCTTGGCCATCAGCATGAAGGATCGAAACGCAACTGCGAGTTATGCGCTTTATCTATCGACGTGTAACGTCGAAGTATTCACGAACGAAGCGCAGTGCTCCTGTGCCTCGGTCTTTAATTATCCTATGAAGAGCAGCGCTTCCTTCAACTGCCTACAGGGAACGTCGCCTGTAATCAACGCGCGACCAACAGCTCAAAAGCTCCGCGAGCCTCTGTGTGTGTTGGATTTCTTCTTGGCGAACCTCCGGGTCATCGTAAGCCTTGAATACTAACAAGATAGTACTCACCCTGATGCATTCCTCATGCTCCATCCACACCGTTGTGACGTGCGCTGACGCGAAACAAGTGACGGTCATCCGCCAAGGACCACAGGCAATGATCATTGGCGAGGTGGATTACCCGTTTACAACAGGCACTCCGAATGAGGCGACATCGTTCCAGAAGTTAGGGTACGACTTCCGAACTACCGAAGGATCTTCAATGTCAACATCCATACACGCGGCCAGGGGCGCAAACGCCATGGCCATACGGTGATCCTTGTAGGTCTCGAACCTCGCCTTGGCCGGAAGGTTGACAGAAGGTACGAGCGTCCAGTTCTCCGTGTTTTCTTCGATCAGGTCGGCATTGATCTTTCTGAGTTCATTTTGCAGTGCCGCAATCCGGTCGGTTTCTTTTATCCGCAAACTTTCGAGGCCCGTAAAAAATCCCTTGACACCCCGAGCGGCGCAGACCACGGCGATCGTCTGTGCGAGGTCGGGACAATGCGTAAAATCCCATTTTACGTCCCGAACCTGGGCGGTCTTAGAGAGCTGCAGGAGCCCATCTTTCAGAACGGCGGTTACCCCCAGCGATTTCATGATATTCACGACAGCGCTGTCTCCCTGCAGAGAACTCAGTGATAGTCGGGGCAGGGAGATGACAGCTTGGTCCGCAAGCGAAGCAAATGAAAACCAGTAGCTGGCGGCAGACCAATCCGATTCGACGGTAAAGGCTGCCGGGACGTATGGCTGGTGCGGGATGACCACAGTACTTTCGGAGAGCGAGCAGTCGACGCCGAAGTGCCTCATGATCGCAGCCGTCATCTCGATGTAGGGACGACTCCCAATGCGACCTGTTAGTTCAAGGGTAAGGCCTTTGGGCAGCAGTGGGCCGATCATCATAAGGGCAGAAATGTATTGGCTGCTTACGTCGCCGCGTATCCGTATCGTTGACACGCGCTGACCGGAAAAGCCCAACGTTTCGTGTGGAGGAAATCCTTCCTTTCCCAAATACGTGATGGTTGCTCCCAGTTCGCGCAGGGCTTCAACGAGAAGGGCTATGGGACGCTCCAGCATGCGGTCGGTTCCGGTGAGAATCTTATTCTTTCCGGCGACGGCGAAGAAAGCCGTCAGGAACCGCATAGTAGTTCCTGCATCTTCGACATCGATCGTCTTGTCGGGCGATCCTACGAGACGCAACATAAGCTGGGTATCGTTCGCATCGGAAAGGTTGTGCAGTGCTGCACCGTTTCCAGCGAGGGCATTGATGATCAACGCGCGATTGCTGATGCTCTTCGATGCAGGAAGCAGCGATGCTGTTCCCTGCATAACAGTCGTTCGCTTAAGTTGGATGAGTGGATTCAAGAAGCCGTGGCGATTTTGGTCGCGCAAATTACAGTTTGTGAGAGATTTTTTTGAGTAAGATGCAACATTTGAGCACTATATCGGGTTAATCAGAATATATGAGTACAGGAGGAAAACTAGTTCTTACAGTGGGGATCGCTTCAAGTGCGCTGTTGGCAGCCTGGCTATTGACCGGCGGCCGGAAAGTTAAGACCAGAGAGTTCGTTGTCAAGAAAGCCGAAAACCTGCTTCGTCAGGGTAACCTCAGGGACGTTCTAAAGGTCGAACGCGCAGTTGTCGAAGAAGATCAGGTCTTTTACATATAAAGCCCCTGATCCGTTAGAGCGTTTGATAGAACATCAATGCATTTTTTACTTCTTCAACGTTTATCTCGCAATCCCATTTGGCGTGTCCAATGCCGTTAAGGAGGACACACAAAATCTTATTGTCCCTATTCTTTTTATCCTGTAACATCAACTGACAAATCGCTTCCTCCGTCTCCCGGTCAATAACAATTCGCGGGTAGACACGCAAGATGTATTGAGCAATCTCATCAAGTTCTTCTGCCTTCAGCAGATTTCGCGCCGACGCGATGTGTGCTTCTGCCACTAACCCAACCGCTACTGCTTCACCGTGAGTAACCCGTGTGCCATGCGTGAGCAGGTATGTCTCGAGCGCATGACCAATTGTATGACCGGCATTGAGAATTTTCCGCAGACCCTTTTCCTTAGGGTCTTCGGTGGTGATCCGGGTCTTAAATTCAACCGAGTGCTTCACCAACAGGTCCCAGGGTTGTGCATCCAGCTCGCGGCCGATCAACTGCTTCCACATTGCCTTATCGCTGATGAGGGTATGCTTGATAATCTCAGCAAATCCAGAACGCAGTTCACCCGGCGGAAGCGTTTTCAGAAAGCCACTGTGCAATAGGGTCAGGGTTGGTTGGCAAAATACGCCGATGTGGTTTTTGAAGTGATTGAAATCGATTCCCAGCTTTCCGCCGATACTTGCGTCGGACTGCGCGAGCAACGTCGTGGGCACGAGCACAAAATCGATCCCGCGCTTGTAAGTAGCCGCACAAAATCCACCCATATCGCCCAACACGCCGCCACCGAGCACCACGAGGCATCCATGTCTGTCCACGAACTGTTCCGTAAGCTTTTGCCAGATGTCCACACAAGTTGTCACGTTCTTCTGCGCTTCGCCACTTCTTACTTCGATGATGGGCGAAGTTGGGAGGCCGCTGGCAACCAGCGGATAGCAGTGCCGGCGTGTGTTTTCGTCGGCCAGTACGATGACCTTACTGTAATTTTTCCTTTCGAACAGGTTTTTCAGGGCCTGAGCGGGGTCTGTCGCGAATTGGACGTTATCAGGAATCGTCATGAGGGGCGAATTTGGCCGAAAGTAACCAAAACGACCGAAATGCAAAGTTGCCTGCGCAAGGTTATGAACCCGACGCTTTATATTTGCGGCCTCCTGGTTATGACGACAGAAGCGGCAGATACTTTTGAAGACACGGAAATCGCTTTCCGATATAAGTCCGGCGCGGCGATTCGAAAAGCCCACTTCATTTTCTCGGTTGTGAACCATCCCTGGATATCGGCCCTGGCAACGGGTGCAGTTAAGGTGGCCCTGGGGCTGCGCCTTCCTGTAGAACCCTTGATCCGGAACACGGTTTTTGAACTGTTTTGCGGAGGCGAGAGTATCGACCGCACGGACAACGCCGTGGCTCGCCTCGCCAAATACGGCGTGAACACGATACTGGACTACTCGGTCGAAGGGGAAGATTCAGAGGGCGATTTCGATCGCGTATGCGCCGAGACGATCCGGACGATAGAAAAGGCTGCCGGGGCCAAAAACATTCCTTTCTCGGTCTTTAAAGTGACCGGGCTGGGCGCTATTTCGCTCCTGGAGAAGTTGCAGCACGGCGAGGTCCTTTCGGCGGATGAGCAGGCCGCTTTCGAGCGCACAAAAGGACGTGTGCTGGCTATTTGCAGCAAGGCAGAGGCCCTGGGCGTGCCGGTTCTTGTCGACGCCGAGGAGACCTGGATTCAGAATCCCATCGACGTTCTGGCTTATGAAATGATGGCCCGCTTTAATCAAACGAAAGCGATCGTCTTCAATACCTTCCAGTTGTATCGGGCCGACGGCCTTGAAAACTTAAAGCAGGCGCATGCCGCGGCAGCCGGAAAGTATCATCTCGGCGCCAAGGTGGTGCATACATGGAGAAGGAGCGGGCGCGCGCTGAATACAAGGGCTATCCCAGCCCCATACATCCCGATAAGCAAGCCACGGATGCGGCATTTAATGGCAGCCTGGAATTCTGCGTACGCCACCGCGATGTCATTGCCGTAATGTGCGGCTCTCACAACGAGTACAGCAATCAATATCTTGCCCGGCTGATGAACGAGGCAGGGCTCGATCCCGGCTACAAGCGGATATGGTTTGCCCAATTGTATGGAATGAGCGACAATATCTCGTTCACCCTGGCTGATCGGGGCTATAATGTGGCTAAGTATATGCCCTACGGACCCGTGCGTGCCGTAATGCCCTATTTGTTGCGCCGGGCCGCCGAGAATACGTCGGTTGCCGGCCAAAGCAGCCGCGAGCTCGTGCTGATCCGGAAGGAGTTAAAGCGACGAAAAAAGGCCCGGCGCTAAGTGCCTGATACTAATTCCCTTATTTTTGCCCAAATTTTTACCCCTATGCAGCAGTTAAGCGAGCAGGAGATCTTTCGCAGGAAGAGCCTTGAGGAGTTCCGGAAACTCGGCATCAATCCGTATCCGGCCGAACTGTATGAGGTGAACGCCTCTGCTGAAGAGATCCTGACCAACTACGAGCGCCAGAAGAGCGATTACCGTCAGATTTCCATTGCGGGACGCATGATGAGTCGTCGCATTATGGGAAATGCCTCATTTGCCGAGCTGCAGGATGAAACAGGTCGCATCCAATTGTACATCCGCCGCGATGACCTTTGTCCCGAAGAGGACAAGACGATGTACAACACAGTGTTCAAGAAGTTGCTGGACATCGGCGACATCATCGGCGTAAAGGGCTATGGTTTCACTACCCAAACGGGCGAAATATCCATCCATGTAACCGCCTTGACGGTGTTGTCGAAGGCACTGCGGCCGCTGCCCGTGGTGAAAGAAACCACGGATGAGGCGGGCGTGATAACGCGTCACGATGCATTTACGGATCCGGAACAGCGTTACCGGATGCGTTACGTCGACCTCATTGTAAATCCGCATGTGAGAGAAGCGTTCGTGAAGCGCACGCAACTGGTGAATTCCATGCGTCAGTACCTCAACGCGAAAGCGTACCTGGAAGTGGAGACGCCGATACTTCAGCCGTTGTACGGTGGCGCAGCTGCCCGTCCGTTCAAGACGCACCACAATACGCTGGACATGACACTATACATGCGTATAGCGAACGAGTTGTATTTGAAGCGCCTCATCGTCGGGGGTTTCAATGGTGTATACGAATTCTCGAAAGACTTCCGGAACGAAGGCATGTCGCGATTCCACAATCCGGAGTTCACGCAGATCGAATTGTACGTGGCGTACAAGGATTACTACTGGATGATGGAGTTGGTGGAGGAAATGATTGAAAAGGCAGCGATCGACTTGCACGGAACCACGGAAGTGAAAATGGGCGACAAGTTGATCGACTTCAAGCGACCCTGGAAGCGGTACACGATGTTTGAGGCCATCCGGCATTTTACAGGCGTCGACATTTCCGAGATGAATGAAATCCAACTGCGCGACACATGTCGTACGCTCGGTGTGCCGATGGATGACACCATGGGCAAGGGGAAACTCATCGACCAGATATTTGGTGAAAAGTGCGAGCCGTTACTGATTCAACCGACCTTCATTACGGACTACCCGATTGAGATGTCGCCCTTGGCGAAGAAGCACCGGTCCAAGCCGGGACTCGTAGAACGCTTTGAGGCGATCTGCAACAGCAAGGAGATTGCCAACTCCTTCAGCGAGTTGAACGATCCTATCGATCAGCGCGAACGCTTTGAGGAGCAGCTGGAGCTGGGCAAGCGAGGCGATGAAGAGGCCATGACGCTCGACGAAGACTTCCTGCGTGCTTTGGAATACGGCATGCCACCAACGGCCGGGCTAGGTATCGGCATTGACCGGCTGGCTATGATCATGACGAACTCGGCCTCTATCCAGGATGTGTTGTTCTTTCCGCAGATGAAGCCGGAGTCGCCACAGGCGCAGGTCACGGAGAAGGACTTCGAAGCCATCGGCGTGCGCCGGGAGCTCATACCCGTTCTGCAAAAAATGGGGATAAACTCCATCGCGCAGCTCAAGGAAATGAAATTGTCGAAGCTGTTCAATGACGTCTGCGGCATGCGTAAGAAGATGAAGCTTGACGTTCCGAATCCCACGATGGAAGAGGTGGAGAACTGGCAGACGAAATAGTACGTGGTCCTTAGTATAGTTGTTAGAAGTCGTGAGTATGGCAGAAAGCCACTCATAGACTTCCCTGCCCAATACTTCCTCAGGACCAATGACTCAAGACTAAATACTGGTTTTACAGATTGTCGAAGAAGGGTTTCCGTCGCTCGAGCTTGAGGTCGGATAGAATCGATGACTTGACGGCAATCGTAAAGTTATACTGCTGGAATCGCCCGAAGGGTGTCCAGTTGAGGCGCATCGTCCAGCAATGGAGATCGCGGGCGAGGCCAAAGTTCGTCTGTGTAAATTCTTTCGCCTCGAAGTGAAAGCCCGTGCTGTAGGTTACTTTCCAGGCGGCCGACAAGGATACGTCGCCTTGCAGGTTTACGGTCTGTGTGATGCTGGCCGTCTGGTTTAACGGGTCGCTATAAGCCAGGTTGTAACTGATATTCATGCTCCAGGGAATATCGAAATCCACATAGGCATCAGGGTTGGCGAGGAGAAATTCCTTCTCCTGTTCGGGCAGATCCGACTTGCCGATCTTTTCCCGGCTACTGGTTTCCTTGCTTTGGGCTTTGGGGTTCAGGTTGGTACTGAGCGCCAGCGTGGCAGTTGTAATGCGGCCCAGACCGGATCCGCTCTGCCAGGCGTAGTCATCTTTCCTTGTTTCCCTGCCGTCTTCCGGGTCAACGTCGATGTAATAAGGGTCCAGTGTGGCGCTGACGTTAACGTTGATCAGGTTATTGAGGATGTTCGAATTCGCGGATATGGAAATCGGCGCCAGCTTGAATGAATCAGCGATAAGGTTATAGCTGCTGTTGATCGACAAGTTGTTGAGCAGCATTACCTTGCGCGCCACAGAATCGGCAGGCTTTTGAACTTTCATCTCCAGGTTGTTGCCGATTCCGAATCCAATGGATCCACTGCGTCCCAGGGTTGAGCCACCGTATACCGACCCTTGGTACCGGTCCTGATACACTATCGGTACCTTAGGGTTATTAGGATTTGTCAGCTCGTTAAAGTAATCCGGGTTCTTGCTGAAATCGGGAGTGAATCCGAATGAAATTGACGGATTGACTATGTGTCGTATAGCCTTCACGTTACTGGCTTTGTTCTTCATCGTGTACATACCATAAATGCGGGTCTGAAAGCCCACGCTTACGGAGTAGTTGGCAATTCTACTAAATCCCTTATCAATTTTGTCTATCACCAGTAAGCTGTCCTCATCGTACTTCCAGGTTTGCTGCTCGCCATACCATTTTTCTTCGTAGTTAAAGGACGGAGAGACGGTGAAGAAACGCAGAGCTTTAAAAGAGAATGACGCCGGTATCTGGTGGCGCATTCCTTTGCGTCCGTCGGAAAAGAACTGCCCGAAATTGGCCATCGTAAAGGGCGCAATACTATCGGTCTTCGCTTCCGGCGGGATCCGGCCAAGGTTGTTGGTTACGCGGTTCATGGCGGCCATCGAGTAGGCTACCGAGAAGTTGTCGAGCGGTCCCGTTCTCCCGTCCTTGCGCTGGAACGGGTAGATGTTGGTCATGTTAAGACTCAGGTTCGGGAGCAACAGGTCAACCAGCTTGGTCTGCAGGTCCTGGTTATGGCTCAGGTTTATACCCATCGAGAACGGACTCGAACCGAAGCGCTTGCTATACGACACATTCGAGCTCAGCTTGGCCGTTATGTTGTTGAGGTTAGGATTGTTGTACGTGCCGCCCTGCGTGCCGTATCCCAGGTAGTTGTTCTGGTTGTAGGTCGCCGTTGCCATGTTCACAGAAGCGGAAAACCGTCCGGTTCCCTTTGACTGGGGGGAATGGGTCCAGGTAAGGCGGAAGTCTTCCATAAAATTCTTCGTTTCGATCTTGTCGTCACCGTCCGGGTTCTTGGAGTATCCAAAGTTTACCGTACCCGTATACTTGTAACGCTTCATATAGGTCGAATTGGCGTAGAGCGCGTGTCCACCCTTCGAGTAGACATCTCCCGTTAGCGCGAGCTTTACGTGTTCACTGATGTCAAAGAAGTAGCCACCACCCCGCAGGTTGAAACCCCGACGCTTTTCCTCGCCGTATTGCGGAACAATAATGCCAGAGGCGCTTCGTTGGGGAGACGGAAACATGCCGAAAAGGAATCCAATCGGCAGCGGAATGTCATTGAATTGAACGTAAAATGGACCCGCCACAATTTTGTCATTGGGAATAGCCTTGGTCTTAGTAGCTTTGAGGACGTAGTGAGGATGTTCCAGATTACAGGTCGTATAGCTATTGCCAATGCTGAGCAATTCACCTTTTTCGTTCTTATAGACAATATCGCCATGCAGGTACGAATCGCCCTGCGTGGTCACGACTTCGGTTATCCGTGCGCGTTTGGTTTTGAAGTTGTAGATGATGTCTTTCGTCTCGTAAAGCTCAGGCCCGTTCTTGAAGACCGGGTATCCTACACGTTGGCCGAGTGAGTCGCGGGTACCGTGAGCGGAAAGGGTACTGTTAGCGTAGTCGATCATGATTTCATCCGCCTCCAGTTCAATCTCGCCATAAACGATTTTGGCCTCGCCATAAAGCCAAACCAACTGGCCGTCTATGCTGGCCCGGATCGAATCTCTGGCTGAATAATTGATTGTCGTTTCGATGTCACCCTTGCGTTGGACGGTTACAGAATCGTGCGGCTTTTTGAGGGTGTCTGAGGCGATAAGTAGAGAATCACGGGGGGTAATGGTTGTATCCGATTTCACTGGCAAAAGGCCGGGTGGTGTCTTGACCTTCGGCTCCAACTGGGCAGCCACACAATGTGCAAAAAGAAAGAAGAAAATGAAGATAACAGCGTGCTGCACAAGGAGGAAGTTGTCGGCCGATCCTTTACCTTTTAGTGAAAAATTCACAATTTTGCATAAAGGTATTGCAAATACTCTGAACATCGTAAGGGCCGTGAGGAATATCGGATTAACAGCGCTACTGATAGCAATAACCTTGCTAAATTCTTCAAGTAGCTTCAGAGTCATCGATTACCGGGCGATTGGGTCTGCCAGTGTCAGGCACATTATGGATTCCAAAGTTGATGTCGTGGTGATTGACGCCGGTCATGGCGGGCACGACAACGGCACGCACGGCAAGGTGCTAAAGGAGAAGGACCTGGCACTGAAAATTGCCCTCAAGGTTGGCAGTTACATCGAGAAGAACGTGCCGGGTGTAAAGGTCATCTATACGCGCAAGGACGATACGTACATCGCGCTCGATGAACGAGCTGCCATCGCGAACAAGAATAAGGCTGACCTTTTCATTTGCATACACGCCAACGCCAACCCCAATACCAAGGCTTTCGGTACCGAGACTTTTGTAATGGGCCTTCACAAGGATGAGGGTAACCTGGCCATCGCCCAGCGGGAGAACTCGGTAATCCTTATGGACGAAAATTACGAAGAACGATATGAGGGCTTCAACCCAAACAGCCCGGAGTCGTATATACTCTTTACACTGACACAGAGTGCGTATCAGGAAAGCAGCCTGAAATTCGCCTCCAAGGTTGAGTCGCAGTTTAAAGATCGCGTGGGCCGGCAGAGTCGCGGCGTCAAGCAAGCCGGATTCGTCGTGCTGTGGAGGACAACTATGCCGAGCGTGCTCATTGAAACGGGATTTCTCACCAATAGCACCGAGGAAAAGTTTCTGGCGGGCGATGAAGGGCAAGAACTTATCGCTTCGGGCATCTACCGGGCGTTCAAAGATTATAAAAGTGACGTGGAATCTATAAATTGAGGCACCCAAAGAAGGCAATGAAGGACAAGAATACGACTACATGAAATTATCGAAGGAATTTAAGGTCGGCCTTTTCATGGTCGTAACGATCACGTTGCTTTATTTCGGTTTTAATTTTCTCAAAGGGATAGACTTCTTATCGACGTCCAACAAGTACTATGCCGTATACGAGAACATCAATAAACTGACCGAGTCCAACCAGGTATTTCTAAACGGATTGGCTGTCGGACGCGTGAGCGACATTGTCATTCAGCAGTCGAGGAACCGGGTTATCGTAGAGCTCGATATCGACTCTAACATCAAAATTACCGATTCGACGGTAGCGGTTCTGGATGGTGAATTGCTCGGGGGCAGATTCATCACGCTAACGGTTCATCCAGGCAGGCAACTCGAGGCCAAGGATACTATCCTCACGAATACAGCGAAAGGCATGCTTGATTTTGCCGAGCCGGTTGCGGCGAACATGCAAACGACCCTGAAGAACCTTAACACTATTCTCGAGTCGCTGGCGAAGAACACCACCCGGATGGATACGATCTTCCTTCGTCTGATGGCAACGCCAGCGCTATTGAACCGTACGCTTACGACAGCCAATTCGAACATTGACGATCTGGGTATCACTTTCAAGACAGTCGCTGGCAACCTCAACGGAACCCTCGACGAACTTAAGCCCACACTGGCGAATTTCAAGTCCTTATCGGATTCCCTGAAATTGATTCAATTGAATGGCACGCTGGTAAAGGCGCAACAAAGCCTTACGCGTATAAACCAGACGTTGAGCCAGTTGAGCAGCGGTGACAACACAGCTAGCAAATTGCTTACGGAGGATTCTCTTTACGTAAACCTCAACAAACTTTTATATTCGGTTGATTCCCTGGCGCAACACTTCAATAAAAATCCCAAACACTTCCTGGCCCCTCTGGGTAAAAGCAAAAAGAAGATCGACCGCGAACTGAAAAAGGAAGCTGACGAGAAGAAGAAGGCTAATCCCTGATTGCCCTGCAACAACCCACGGCACCGGCACAGCGCCGGACGAACATTCGCCCGCACTCGGTTGCAGAGATGTTCCATAATTCCAATCTTTAGTACCGCTAAGAACTTTGGGAGGCATGTCAAATCACAATCCGGTTAGTAACGAAGATCAGCTGAAGGGGCTTCTCAAGACGCTGCGCACGAAGACCGCCAAAGCGATGGAAGGTGGTGGCTCAAAGAAGGTTGAAGAGCAGCATCAGAAGGGCAAACTTACGGCGCGCGAACGCATCGCGCATTTACTGGACAAGGAAGCGCCTTTTGTGGAGGTAGGTCTCTTGGCCGGTGACGGCATGTATGCAGAGCAAGGGGGCTGCCCATCGGGTGGCGTGATAACAGGAATCGGCTATATTGCGGGTAGGCAGTGCGTTGTTGTAGCCAACGATGCCACCGTCAAGGCCGGGGCCTGGTTTCCAATCACCGCCAAGAAGAATCTCCGCGCCCAGGAGATTGCCCTTGAAAACCGACTTCCCATAGTTTATCTGGTCGACAGCGCAGGTGTCTTCCTGCCCATGCAAGACGAAATCTTTCCCGATAAGGAACATTTTGGGCGTCAGTTCAGAAACAATGCGAAAATGTCGGCCATGGGCATTATTCAAATCGCCGCGATCATGGGAAGCTGCGTGGCCGGAGGCGCTTATCTGCCGATCATGTCGGATGAGGCCATGATCGTCGATAAGACAGGCTCTATTTTTCTGGCGGGCTCGTACCTGGTGAAAGCGGCTATCGGCGAGGAAATAGACAACGAGACACTCGGAGGCGCCACGACACATTGTGAGATATCAGGAGTTACCGACAACAAGTTTCCGAATGATCAGGCATGCCTGGATTACATTCGTAACCTGTTTAGCAAATTTGGTCGTCCCACACTGGCCGGATTCAATAAAGAAGATGCAAAACCTCCTCGTAAAAAACCGCAGGAGCTGTATGCTATACTTCCTGCAGATCGCGCGAAACCCTATGACATGCAGGACATCATCGATGGATTGATCGACGATTCTGAATTTCAGGAGTACAAGGCCTCGTATGGCAAAACTTTGATTTGCGGTACGGCTCGCATCGAAGGCTGGGCGATTGGCATCGTTGCTAATCAACGAAAAGTAGTGAAGACCAAGAAAGGTGAGATGCAAATGGGCGGCGTGATCTACTCGGATGCGGCTGACAAAGCTGCGCGCTTTATCATGAATTGTAATCAACGCAAGATACCCCTGCTATTCCTGCAGGACGTAAGTGGATTCATGGTGGGCAGCAAGGCCGAGCAGGGCGGGATCATTAAAGATGGCGCAAAGATGGTGAATGTCATGGCGAATTCCACGGTGCCTAAGTTCACCATCATCGTTGGCAATTCCTATGGTGCCGGCAACTATGCGATGTGCGGCAAGGCCTACGATCCGCGCTTGATCTATGCATGGCCAACTGCGCAAATCGCTGTCATGAGTGGTGCGGCCGCAGCGAAGACCTTGCTACAGATACGGGTCAGTGCGTTGAAGGCACAAGGCAAGCAGATCGCCATAGAAGAGGAGGACAAGTTATTGCGTGAAATCACAGCGCGATACAATGACCAACTTTCGCCCTATTATGCTGCGTCGCGTCTTTGGGTTGACGGTATTATTGATCCCGTTGAAACCCGCGGTGTGATCGCCATGGGCATTGCTGCCGCCAATCATGGAATCGTAGAAAAATTCAATGTTGGCGTTATTCAAACCTGAAAATCGCGGCTACAAAAGTTCATCGTTTCAAATATTTTACTGAAGTTGCCTGATATGGAGATGAAGGACACTGAACTGAAGGCGCTCGTTTCCCTGCTGGACGACGAGGACGCACAGATCGTTTCTCATGTTGAACAGAAAATTCTGTCACTGGGAACTACGATCATTCCGTTCCTGGAGGAAGAATGGGAGAGCAACTTCAATCCGACGGTGCAGCGCAGGATAGAAGAAATCATTCATACTCTGCAGTATGAGTTACTGAAGGAACGCATACAACAATGGTACATAAGTGAAGAGCAGGACCTGCTTACGGGCATGTGGCTGGTGGCCACTTACCAATATCCGGATATTGAGTTGGTAAAACTTAAACAGGACCTGGAACAGATCTACTATGAGACGTGGCTGGAATTCAAACCCGATTTGTATCCTTTCGATCAAATCAAAGTAATTAACGGCGTACTGTTCAATAAACTCAAGTTCGGCGCCAACACAAAGAACTTTCACTCTCCGGGTAATTCCATGCTGAACGTTGTGCTGGAAACAAAGCGTGGGAATCCGATCACCCTTTGTATCATTTACATGCTGGTGGCGCAGAAGTTGAAACTACCCGTCGCAGGGGTTAATCTGCCGAACCTTTTTGTGCTCACGTATAAGGATAACAAGCATTCACAATTTTACATCAACGTATTCAACAAGGGACTGATCTTTTCGCGCCAGGACATTGAGAACTACATCAACGAACTGCATCTTACTCATCAGTCTTCGTTTTTCGAGCCCTGTTCGAGTCTGGAGATTATCCGCCGTGTGTTTCGAAATCTGATCATGTCATTCGACAAGATGGGTGAACATGCGAAAGCGGAAGAGGTAAAGGAGCTGTTGCTCCTTATTGCCGATGGTGCTGATCTGGGGGTGTAGAGTCCAAATTAACAATTGACAATTTGGGAGGGCCTATCGGCCCTTTCGTTTGCCGGACGCAACGACCTCTAGGTCGTGATGACTACGGCGCACAGCCGCCTGTCCTTTTCAATGGTCAATGGTCAATTGCTAATTGACCTCCGGCTCCTGCTGCTTGGCTACCATACCGGCAATTGGAAGGGGAGACGTCTCTAAATTCCCTGTACCAGCGCTATTTTTACTCTGCCAAAACCCTGAATATGAAATTTTGCGCCACAGTTGTTCTCGTTTGCTGCCTGCACGTTTTCGGTTTCGCACAACAGATTTCGCCGCGCTACGAACTTGTCAAGATGGACAAGACGGTGAATACCTTTAGACATGAGGCGGCACCCGTGATCTCCCCTGATGGAAACGCCCTGTACTTCTTCGTGCAAAATCATCCCGAGAACACCATGGGAAAGGAGGATACACAGGATATCTGGATGTCGAAACGCGACGAAAGCGGCGCGTGGTCGGCGGCTGAGCACCTGGGAAGCCCCTTCAACATTCATCGGTCGAATCAAATGTTCACCGTATTGGACGATGGAAGTCTCTTCATAAAGGGCGGCAGGAGCAAAGGTGAGAAGGGATTCTCTATGGTGACGTCGGGTTCTCTGCGCGAGCTTGACGTCAAGGACTTTAAAGAAATGAATAGAGGCAGGTTTTACGGTGCATCCATATCGGCCGACCTGAAACATATTATCATGTACTTCGGCGAGGTTGCGAACAGTCCAAACAGTGATCTGTACGTCAGTCACCAACAATCTGACGGTTCGTTTTCAAAGCCCGCGAAGATGTCACTCAGCACGAGCACCGACGACGTGGGACCCTTTATCGGGCCGGATCAAAAGACCCTGTATTTTGCGAGCGCCCGCCCGGCGCCCGGCAGGCAGGGGACGGTCGATATTTACCGGACTACACGTCTCGATGATACCTGGGACAAATGGTCGGAACCTGTGAACATGGGAAAGCCGATCAACACCGCCGCACTCGACTATTACTTTACCATTGATAAGGCTGGCAACATCTTTACGAGTCGTGCCAACAAGGCCATGGATGGAGGCCAACTCGACCTCTATGCGCTCGTGCCCAAGGTGATCAAGATCAACCTGATCGGCACGGTACTCGACGAGCGTTCTATGCAACCAATTCAGGCGGACGTACAGGTGAAAATTCTGGAGAAAGAGCCGCAGAAAATGCGTGTCAGCACGGTGGGAAAATTTGAGACAAGGCTTCCTGAGGTGAGGTCCTATAAGATCACGGCGGCTACCCCAGGTTATATTTCAACGGAACAGTCATTCGAAGTGCCGGAGCTCAACAATGACACGACCCTCACCGTGGAAATCCTGCTTAAGCCTGTGCCCAAACAGCTGATGCTCGTTGGAAATGTCTACGACAAGAAAACGGAACAACTCATTACGGCTAAAGTGTCCGTCGCGTTAAAAGAAGACAAGCCGATACCATTCAAATTGACGGCCGACGGAGGTCGATATGGCAAAGAGGTGACGAGAAAAGGGTGGTACCTGATCACCGCATCGGCCGAGGGATACCTGAACAGCACCGACAGTATTGAGGTTGCTGACAACGAACTGTCACCATATTCACGCGATCTGTTCCTCACGCCGGTGGAGATTGGCACAACCGTCAGATTAAAAAATATCTATTTCGACTTTGACAAGACTACCCTTAAGAAAGAGTCCTTTCCTGAATTGAATAAAGTGGTAGAATTCCTCAAGGTGAACCCGAACATCGAAATTGAAATTGCCGGACACACCGACAACAAGGGTACCGATGACTACAACATCAACCTCTCACAGGGACGATCCCAGTCCGTAGTGGATTATATCGTGAGTCAGGGCATTGATAGCGGTCGCCTCGGTGCGCACGGCTATGGTGAAGGCAAGCCTATTGAAACCAACGATACCGATGGTGGCCGTGCGATTAATCGCCGGGTGGAATTCACCGTGTTGAAGATGTAGAGGTAACGGAGGAAGCAGAGTATTTTAACCGCAGGTTAAAATACTCTGCTTCCTCTGCCCCTCCACTATCGACAGTCGCCTACGCAGTAATTCTCAATTCTCTATTTCATTCACTATGTCCCTCACCGATCGGTTATTAATAAACACATCTGTGATTACCGCTCCCCCACTCCCGATGTTCACCAACCCGTAGCATACACGCGCGGTATCGCGCGTAGCTTGTGCATAAGCATCTTCAGCGGGCTTTGCCTTCGACTCCTCCATATAGAATCGATCAAAAGGCAGGTGAAAGTATACGACGTTTTCGCTGCCTTTATAGTTGACCGTTGTACGCAGGAAGGGGGCCTCCGGCGCATCGCGCGTTAAGTAGTCCACGGTAGCGAATCCGGCGGAATCGGTCGTAAATACCACATTCACGGCTTCGCCCGGTGACCAGTCGGCGGTGTCGTAAGTGTGATCGGCACTAAAAGACAGGGTAATGTACTTACCGCGAAAAGGATCCGAGGGATCGATGGGCTGCGTCTGAAACTTGTAGGGTGTTCCGTCGCTGATCAGGCGTTCATGGTTCCAGATCATTTTGCCGGGAACGGCCAGCTGGGCAAGGCACGTGGCGGCAAAAAGGATAATGACAAACGTTCTCATGTGTTACCCCTCCGCTGCTTAATCAGGTAGTAATTTGTTCCGAAGAATCCGACCCCGACGCCGATAAACAGCAGACCTCTCACCACAAAGCTAAGGTCCGTGTCGAAGAATCGGCAAAGAATGAGGGCCGTGATAATCAACAAACCGTAGTTGAGGATACCCAGGTGATTCTGTTGCGCACCAGATCGGATCGTGTACACCGCCAGTACCAGAATGCCCAGGTTCATCAGCAGGGCGCCGATCGCGGCAGATTGGGCACCTATGAAATAAACGGCGATGAAAAACAGGAAGGCATAGGCTTTGGTGTTCACCGCCGCCACCCCTTTGGAACGGACATGCACAACCAGGGCTGATGCGGCGATAAGCGTCATTAGGGCGACCATGACAATGCCGAGTGTACTGTAATCGGCGACATCAAGGTTACTCTCCCAATCCCAAAAGTCGACGAAACTAGCGGTTAGAAGAATTGCTACAACGCCCAGGCTACCCACAACAAGGAAACTATTCGAAAGCACACGACCGGTCTGAAATAAGTCTGATTCCCCGGCGATGACAAAGGCACTGAAAAGGCTCACATAGGCAATCAGAAACAATCGACCGGTGTTCTCGCCGACCGTGGCGAGGCATATGGTTAATGACAAGACAAGTAGCCACGATATCAGAACATAGAAGTTGTTTTTCAACTGCGGCCGCAAGTAGGTGTAGTAATAGTTGGGTAGTATCGAGGCGATGACCGCCCAGTACATCGGGGCAGCATGGCTGCCCAGGTAAGTGAAGTAGCTCAGCTCACAACCGTACCAGGTGATTCCGGCAATACACAACATAGCTGTCGTTCCAGAACCGAGCACATAAATGATGGGAACCGCCAGGCACATCCAGGTCAACAGGAAATCAGCAAGATCGCCTCCCATGTTATAGGCTTGGCTTACCACGCTCAGGCACACGCCAATTGCGCAAAACAGAAAAGCACCTGTACCTTCGCGCCAAGTCCGGTTGTCAATTCCTTTGAAGATCAGGCGCCCTGCCAATATCTGGCCTGCCAATAGGGGCAGTATCCCAATGGTAACTCTGACCGACCTGGAAAGATCGTCCCAGTTATGGGCCAGGATAAGGACGATACCCATGCCTACAAGCATGGCCCCCAGGATGCCGAACACAACGAAGAGCCGGTTGCCGGATGCGCTACCTTGATGGTCGTAGTACACCTTGACTCTTTCAGCCGTTGCTTCGTCAATAATGCCGGCTTGAACCAGCTCCGGGAGTGCGCGCAATATTTGTTTACTCATGTGCAACAATCAAGGCGGCGTGCGGCCATGCCGTTAACACCGCCACAACGTATAATTATTTGGAGAACGTGTAAGCATCTACGCCATTCGCAAAGAACGTAGGAACATACAGTGTTTTTGTTTTGGGATCGTACTCAATGTCGGCGGCGTTTACCTTGTCCTTTGTGTCCAGTAGTTTCTTTGCTCCATTGGCATCAACATAGTACACTTCTCCGTGCCAGCTCGACACCAGGTATTCGTCCTTGCCAACCGGTACGATGCCGTCAGCCCCTTCGATCACTTTGGTAAAAGTTGTGAGCTTTTTGTCGTGGCTGAGTTTGAAGCTGTTGCCCGTTGCAAAACTCACGATGAACAAACCATTGTCGATCGCCAGCAGACCGTTGATACCGTTCAACTCAGCGCTTTCAAAGTACACCGTTGCCTTGTTGTCCTTCACCACATGAATCTTTCCCGTTTGTGTGTCCGACACGTAGACATTCCCTTTCTTGTCCACCGTAATGTCGTTGAGGAATTTCGCTCCTTCAATTTCCAGTGAACTTGTGATCTTGCCCGTGGCCAACGAAATCGTTCTGACTTGTGTGATGTCGGCCACGTATAAGTTTCCACCGTGAATGCCCATGCCCTTTGGAGCATCGAGTCCGGTGGCCCAATCTGTCGCTACGATCTTGCCGTCAATGCCCACCTTTGCGATGGTACCATTGCCGTCCTTTTCGTCCGGCTTGCCATTTATACAGGCCACATAAAGAATATTCGCCTTGGGCTCAAATGCCACTGACTCAGGTACCGGAAGATTAGGCGGCGTCTTCCATTTAAGCGTCAATGACTGAGACGTTGCTGCGAAGCCTGACACCAGGAATACGATTACGAGTGCTTTTTTCATGGTCTGAAATAGTTTAGATCAATTTCTAAAGAAGGTTTTTCGATCAAATTTAGATGGTAAACTTCGCTCCCCGGACCGATCATTCCAAATTTATCGCGCCACTTCGACAGCGTCAAGTAACTCCTGCCGGCCACCCCTGGAGCGAACACGCTTCCTGAAAAGAGGCGAGTTCGTCAATCTCCGTTCGGAGGCATACAAGTCAACCGGGTGCCGGTTGCATAATTGCAGACACCATGCAGGCTTTAAAACAATTTTGTTGTTACTTTCGACCGTTCATTAACCCTTAACACATGTATACCGGACTTCTCCACACACACTCCGCCTTGCGCTATGTGGTGTTCCTGGGATTGCTTATCGTCATAGTCACCTCCCTCATGGGTTGGATGAATCGCAAGCCATACACAACGACGGACAACAAACTGAGTCTGATCCTGTTTATTGCTACCCACACACAGTTGCTGGTAGGACTGATCCTCTATTTTGTCAGCCCGTTTGTAAAGTTTGATGAAACGACCATGAGCGATAAAATGACGCGATACTGGAGCGTCGAGCACATCTTTGGGATGTTGGTGGCGGTGGTGCTGATTACCCTGGCGAGGTCGACTTCAAAACGCATGAGCGACGACAACGCCAAGCATAAGCGCATGTTCATCTTCAACTTCGTTGCCCTGGTGGTAATCGTGGCAATTATTCTGATAAGCGATCGCAAATTGATCGGCTAATATAAAGTCGTCAAGGCTTTTTTCGGATCGAACAACCCATGGGCCGTACTTCCGGGGTCTGAATGGTCTGATTGGTGAGCAGTATGTCGATGGCATCTTTGAGATAGGCATTTCGCACATCTGCTTCCACCTGCGCATTATCGTCGATGGCGCCGCGATACACAATCGCAAAACTCCCGCCATTGTTCTTCAGCAAGAATACCTGTGGCGTTCGGGAGGCACCTAGTTGCTTCATCAGCGATTGCTCTTTGTCGGCCAGATACGGCACTTTAAGGTTGAGCTGTGTGGCCTTCTTAGTCATGTTGGCTTCACTGTCGCCTGGCTCCAGGCTGGAATTGACCAACAGCACGGGAACGCGATCGCTGTACTCGGTAGCCAGTTTGGAGATACGGACTCGATAATACTCGTCGAAGGCACACGTATTACTGGTGAAGATGATGGCAATACCAGCGCAGGACGGATACGTTTCAAGTGAAACGGACTTTCCGTTGACGACGTTGTTGAGCATAAAATTGCCCACCGGTTGTGCGGATAAATGACCCGTTGTCAACACGAGCAGGAGGACAAACAAGAGCTTTGATTTCATAGGTTGAGTGCGCGGTTAAGAACGAGAACGAATCCCGGAAACACCTCGTAATGTAAAGGTATAACGGTTTCCGTACCTCCCGCAATGATTCTGCCGCTAATATCACCCGCTTCAGCGAGTTGAAAGGCATCAATGAGCAGGTGCTCTGCAAGCGTCAGGTCCTTTTTTCCATAGATCTTGATCAGCGTCTCTTTCGCGCACCAGTATACCGTGTGCTTAATGAGGTCATTCCCCGCATCCCGCAATTCGTCGCGATGGAAGATGCGATGTGCCACGCGAAACAATTTCACCTTGGGTTGCTCAAGATCAATGCCCGCTGGCCCCTGCTTGTCAACGAGGGCCGCTACGAAGGGGAATGAATGACTCAGCGACACGTGATAATCATAGCCGGTTGGAAAAGGCTTGCCGAAGTCGTCCTTACTAAGGCCACGGAACGTTAATGAAAGGGCAGCAAATAATTCATTTATGAGCACACGCCCGGCGAGCCATTCGATGCGCTTGGCAGGGTGCGTCAGGTTATCAGGCATTGATTCAACGTTTGACACACGCCCGGCCAGCGTGGCTTCGTCTTCTGCTATGCGCCACAATGCCCAGGCACGGTCTTTTTCAGTAACAATTTTTTCCAGCGCCATAACGAATAAGCTCGGTGAAAGTAAGAACTTTCGGAAACTTAAGCGGCGCGTGTTGAAAGTACAAGTAGATAAGGTGCATACACTGACAGGCCACAACCAGAGTGTGTATGCGCTTCAGCCATCATCGAAATCGAATATCGTGTTCTCGGCGGCGGGCGACGGACTGGTTGCCATGTGGGACCTCGAACAACCGGAGACTGGCCGACTCATTGCCAGACTTTCAAACTCCATCTATGCGTTGCATTACCATCCGGAAAGTAATCTGTTGATTGTTGGCCACAACTATGATGGCATACACCTGCTGAATTGGGAAGAACAGAAGGAGGTGGGCTCGTTAAAAATAACGGGTTCTGCGATATTCGATATCCAATCGTTCGGTAATCATCTCTACATCGCCACCGGCGACGGCGCGGTGATCAAGGTGGATTGCCGTACTCTTACTGTTGTTGGCGACGTGCAGCAATCACAGAAGAGTGCCCGGACGATTGCCGTGAATCCACATTCGGGCGAGATTGCCGTGGGATATAGTGATCATTACATACGGGTGTTTTCAGCCGATAATCTATCTCTTCTGCACGAATGGGAGGCGCATAAAAACTCGGTGTTTACCCTTCGTTACAATGGTGCAGGAACCCGCCTTTTCAGCGGGTCGCGCGATGCCCGACTTAAGGTCTGGGATGTTCCGTCAAGGTATTCCCTACGGCAGGAAGTGATTGCCCACTTATATGCCATAAATCACCTCGACCTTAGCCCGGATGGCAAACATTTTGTAACTTGTAGCATGGATAGGTCCGTGAAAGTGTGGGAGGCGGAGGAAGTGCGATTGCTGAAGGTTATTGACCGGGCCCGCCATGCTGGTCACGGAACGTCAGTGAACAAGGTGCTCTGGACCTCATTTCACGAACAATTGCTGAGCGCCAGCGACGATCGCACGATATCTGTGTGGAACATTAACTTTGAAAATCATTTGTTATGAGAATCACACCATTGGACATACGTCAAAAGACCTTTGAAAAGAACTTCAGGGGTTATGAGAAGGAAGAGGTAAACGCCTTTCTCCTTACGCTGTCTCAGGAGTGGGAACGTATTGTTGACGAAAACAAAGAGCTGCGTATAAAACTCGAAGCCACTGAACGCGAAGTGACGAAACTGCGTGAAGTGGAGGGGTCGCTGTACAAGACTTTAAAGACGGCAGAAGACACGGGTGCTAACGTGATCGAGCAAGCGCGTATGGCTGCTGATCTGCACTTGCGTGAGTCCCAGATTCAGGCCGAACTCATCGGACAAGAAGCTAAGTCGAAGGCCAGGGATGCGATCGAAGAAGCAGAGATGCGTGCCCGGGAGATACTGGATGAGATGGAAGACCGCCTCAAGCAGATGGCTGATAGCTACAAAAGCCTGGAGGCAGCGCGCATCGATATGCTGGCTCATTTCAAACACCTCGCCACCGAGGCAGTGGATCGCGTAGAGCGCGCGCGAACACTGGGGAAAGATTTTGACCCTGATAAACACCTGGCAATGGCGCGGCGCGAAGCCCGGCGTATGATGTATCCGAACGCCACCGAGACGACACCTTACATTCCGGAACCCGTGCTCAAACGCGAACGCGAAACAGTCCTTGAAGACCGTAGCCCGTCCGTGGAGCCCCAGCCCAAGAAAGTGCAAAAGTCATTCTTTGACGAGATCGGATGATCGGTAAAGTCGAATTGGAGGGCCTGGAGTTTCATTCCTTCCACGGTCTCTATCCACACGAACGGGTATCTGGCAATTGGTTTGAAGTTGACATCGCTGTTGAAACAGATTTTTCCGTCGCAGCAACTACTGATGAGTTGTCGGGCACGGTCAACTACGAAGTGCTATTCCGCATTGTAAAAGACGAAATGGACAAACCGTCCAAGCTACTCGAAACGGTTGCCGAAAAAATTGTTAACGATGTGCTGGCAGAACTTCCTGCTGCATTGACCGTGAGTCTGAAAATATCAAAGCTTAATCCGCCTATTGGCGGGAAGGCGAAAAAGGCCACGATCAGCCTCTTCAAGACGCGTTAGGGTTCTGGTGTTTCCACTTACAGTCCTCGCCCTTCTTTACCCCGAATGTTGCCATTAAGCTCCGCGCGCGGGCTGATCCACGAACATGAATCCCCGTGCATCTTCGCTCTCATGGAAATCGATCTCCTTTCCGATGACGTACATGGTATGCTTACGGTCGACGTAGACGTGAATATCTTTCACCACGAACGAACGGTCAGAATCTTTTGCCTTGTCGAAGCCAATGAGGAGCGAGACCCCGCAGCCGCCACCCTTCACGCCCACGCGGAGCCCGTATCCCGCAGGAATGTTTTTAGTCTCCATGATGTGCCGGATCTCCGCCGCAGCGCGATCGGATATCGTAATGGGCACGATGTCATCAAACATACAGGCGCTCGATTTTGCGTTTAAAATTATCTAAATTTCAAACAAAATTGCCCGTAAATAAATTCTATGGAAGCACTCGTTGAGTTTGTTAAAATCCTGGTACCTGCCTCGATTGTGTTGTACGCTGCTTACCTGCTGGTAAGAATTTTCATAATGAAAGAAATCGAGATGAAACGCCTCGAGGTACGCGGAAAGAGCATCGAAACTTTGCTTCCTAACAGGCTGCAGGCATATGAGCGAATGGTGTTGTTCCTGGAGCGCATGTCGCCTCAGAATCTGCTTGTACGACTCAACGTGAACGGTATGCCGGCCCGCGAGTTTCACCAGCTCTTGCTTGCTGAAATTCGCAACGAATACAATCATAACGTTTCGCAGCAGGTGTACATCAGTGAGAACGCCTGGAACCTCATCAAGAATGCCAAAGAAGACCTGATTGTATCGATCAACGAAGCAGCCGGTGAAATGCTCCCTGAAGCGACAAGTCTCGACCTGTCGAAGCGCATTTTTGAGAAATCGATTAACAAACAGGTCGACCCGCTGAATCATGCACTCACGGAGCTGAAAAAGGAGATTCAGCAGACTTTCTGAGCCGCATTTTCAAAATTCGTATCTTTGTAGTTGGTTCGGCTTTTGCATTTGTTAAAGCAGAGATTATGAGAAACAAGTTTTTTGAAATCGCGTTGGCGCAGGCCGCACGACTCACAGGAAGGAGTGGACGAATCCTGACGTTGGTTACGCGCCTCAGCACAAAGATGAGCCAGGTCAACTGGAGCAGCATACAACGCGAACAGGTGAAGTTGCAGTTGTTCACCCTGGGCCGACTGGCTAAAGCGTATGCCCTGGGTCACTATCGCGACATACCCTGGAAGACCATGTTGATGTTGTTGGCGGCCGTGATTTATTTCATCAACCCATTTGACCTGCTGCCAGACGTCATTCCGGTCGCCGGTCTTACTGACGACTTCGCCGTCCTGGTATGGGTCTATAATGCCATGGGAACAGAGATCGAGAAGTTCCAGGTGTGGGAATCATCACGCGCAAGGCCTCTATGAAGACGGCAATGATCGCAGGCGCGACGGGACTAGTGGGTAGCCATTTGCTTACGCTGCTGCTGTCCGGCGATCGGTATGAAAAGGTAATCGCAATCACGAGAAAGCCACTGCCAGTCCACCCCAAACTTGAACAATTAACTTTCAACATGGCCGACAGTGCCAGCTATCGCGCAGGCCGCGCGGATGATGTGTATTGTTGTCTCGGAACTACCATTGCCGTCGCGGGATCTAAGGAGAACTTCCGAAAAGTTGATTTTGTTTATCCGAGCGTGATGGCAACAGAGATGCTGTCCAGCGGAGCCAGGCAATACCTGTTGGTTTCTGCGTTGGGCGCCGATAAATCTTCTTCAATTTTTTACAACCGTGTGAAGGGTGAAGTAGAGGACGAGATCACGCGTACCGGATATCGCGCTGTCCATATTTTCAGACCCTCGCTGTTGCTGGGAAACCGAACGGAGAAGCGTACCGGCGAAGATGCAGCCAAAATCTTCTACAAGCTATTCGGCTTCCTTATTCCGAAAAAGTACAAGGGCATCGAAGCGGCCAAAGTGGCGAATGCCATGTATTATTGCGCGAACCTGGAGCAATCGGGTGTTCACATTCATGAGTCGGGTGAAATACAAAGTTATTGAGATCGTGGAAGCCTGCAGGAATCATTCTGTCATAACGGTATCGCTACACTGAGCATTCGATGATAGCTGTCATACAACGCGTAACCAGCGCCTCGGTCACCATTGCCGGAGTTGTCAAGAGTTCAATCAATAAAGGGTTGCTCGTGCTGGTCGGCATTGAGGAAGCCGACAACGCCGATGACATCGCCTGGCTCGCACCCAAAATTGTTAACCTCAGGATCTTCGACGACCCTGCCGGAGTAATGAACCTAAGCGTCAAGGACGACGGTGGGGATATCGTCGTCGTCAGCCAGTTTACCCTACACGCGAGTACACGCAAGGGCAACCGCCCTTCCTACATTAAGGCAGCGCGTCCGGAGGTGGCTATTCCCTTGTATGAAGCGTTCGTGCGGACGGTTTCGGTTGAAATCGGTAAGGACGTGCAAACGGGTGAGTTTGGCGCGGATATGAAGGTAAGTTTGCTCAACGACGGACCGGTCACCATCGTCATCGATACGAAAAACAAAGTGTAATCAATAGAGCGTAGGCTGATCATGAAACTTGAGACGCTGGTTTTTTCTGGCAAATTGTTCGTAGCCGTTGGTGACTGCAATGACCGTCAGTGGACGGGGCGATTGCCGGATGGTGCGATGCGCGCGCTACCAGGCAGTCAATAGTCAAAATGCAGCAACGATTGGATCGCTGATGAACCCACAACTGAGCATTATGAGACATCATTTATTGTTTGGAATTTTCGCCATGGTCGCAACATCCGTTCATAGCCAAAACAAGTATGGACTGACCGCTACAACGATGGAGGGCTACCAGTCGAGCATAAAGAGCCATCCCAATAAAGAGCTGATCAACCTGGAAAAGCATGTTCCCGGATTGGTGTTGGATATTCGTTACGCGACGGCGAACAATTTTACCGGTGAAAAGATCTACAACCTGGCGCGTGCCTATGCGCGAAGGCCCGTAGCCGATGCGTTGAAGAAGATCCAGTCCGATTTAATGAAGCAGGGTTTGGGCATCAAGATCTTCGATGCCTACCGTCCGTATAAGGCTACCGTTAAGTTTTACGAGGTGTACCATGACACCACTTACGTGGCGTCGCCGTATCGCGGTTCGCGACATAATCGCGGCTGCGCGCTGGACCTGACGGTCATCAACCTGAAGACCGGCGAAGAGTTGAAGATGCCGACGGGCTATGACTCGTTTCAGAAGGCAGCCTGGCCCTCCACACCGGTGGCGGATCCGGAGATCAGAAAGAACCGCGCACTGTTGATCGGCGCAATGGAGAAGCACGGCTTCAAAGTGAACGGCTCAGAATGGTGGCACTTCGACTTCATCGGTTGGAAGAATTATGAAGTGCTGGATATTGATTTTGAGGAGTTGGAGCAATAGGTAAAAATTATTTTCCTATTCGTACTTAAGCATTTCAACCGGGTTAGTCCGCGTGCCCTTCAGTGCATGGTAGCCCACCGTCAGTACAAGGATGGTTCCGGCCAATGCTCCGGGCATGAGAAAATGGTAGGCACTCAGCGGTATTCGATAGGCAAAATTGCGGAGCCAAAGATGCGACAATGCATAGATGAGCGGGCAGGCGATCACCACGCACAACATCAGGAATAGCATAAAACTCCTGATATGCAGGAAGAAAAGCTGCACACCGGTCGCCCCGACAACCTTGCGGATGCCCATCTCTTTCGCACGCAGGTTGGCCAGTAACGCTGAGATACTGAATATGCCGAGCCCTGCAATCAAAATAGAAATTATCAGGCCGACTTCGAGAATGTGCCTTACTTGCCGGTCTTTTTTATAGAGACTGAGGTACTGCGTATCCAGGTATTCCCATTCGAACGGATATTCTTCCCACTGTTTGTCATAGATGCTCTTAATGGATGAAATGAGATCGGGAGATGTTATCGCATGGGTCTTGATATAAACAAAGTTTGTCGGCCACTCCGCAGGTGCGAGGAAGACGATCATCGGTTCTATCTTGCTGTGAAGGGACGCAAAATTAAAGTCGTGCACCACTCCAATAACTTCTCCCTCTGTCATCGGTTCACCGCCGCCTTCCACTGGTCCCGCAATCCTTTTCCCGATGGCGTTTGTCCAGCCAAATTCGCGTGCAGCCGTTTCGTTAATGATAAAGGCGCCTTGACCGTCGCGATGGCTCTCATCAAAGTTACGGCCTGCGGACAGACGGATATTCAATGCGTCAAAATAGTCATAGCCACAGGCTATCATCGGGACCAGCAGTTCGGTCATGCCTTGCTCGCTTTCGACCTGAAAGACGTACTTGGTTTCGAGTACACCCGGAGCATACGTGCTTCCATCAACTTTCGAAACACCCTTGACTTCCCTCAGCTGCTCGATGAAGGTAACGACCTTTTGGGGTTGTGCGTCACGAAGCTTGACCAACACAACATTGTGTGCTTCAAAACCTTTGTCACTGTCTTGAATAAAATTGAACTGGTCGATGGTGACAAGGATCAAGGCAATCATGGCGATGGATGATGTAAACTGCAGGCCAACGAGTATGTTTCTCAGGACCTGGCCGCTTCGCTTCGGCCGAAACATCCCCTTAAGCGATTCAGTAATAGTTGCCGGTCGCGAGAAGATCAACGCGTTGAACTGCGAAATGAAAAGGATCAGCAGGATGCTGCCCGCGGTCAGACCCCAGTATATCGGGTTCGTGGCAACACCAGGGTCAATGATAATGGATAGATAAAGCGCACTGAGTTTCCAGCCTGCGTACGTCAGCAAGGCAGTTACGGGAAGTATGATAGCGACGGCAAGCAGACCGTCGGCGAACAAGAGTCTTCGATGATTTCCAGTCGTTCCTCCAAAGATGCGGATGATGCCGATCTTCTTAAGGTTGGTAGTGACCTCTGCCATAGAAAGATTGAGGTAGTTGATGAGGCCCATCAATAGCAAAAGTGCAATAACACCTCCCAGGATAAACACATTGCTGAGGCTGCCTTTCTGTGCGATATCTTCGTCGAGCGGTTCAGAGAAATGGATACTGGCCAAGGGTTCAAATACAGGCTCATAGGTTGCCTTGTACTCGCGCGCCACCAATTCGTGAAACGTTTTTAGAAGTGTTGGCATCTTATCCTTGACGGCGGAGAGTTCAGCATCAGGGCTTAGCTGGACGTACGTGTAAGCATTTAGATTGCCCCAATCGTCCCATCGTTTGAAACTATCCCAGGAGATAAGGGCATCGAACATCAGGTGTGAATTGGCAGGTACGTCCTTCAGCACGGCACTGACTAGCAAGAGATGCTCGCCTACGGGAAGTTGCTTGCCCATCACCTGTATGGTTCCGAAGAGTTTTTTCGCCAGTGTTTCGGTTAACACAACGGAGTTCGGTTGATTTAAGGCGCTGTTATCCCCCTGGAGGAATGTGAATGAAAACACTTTCAAGAAGCTGCTGTCGGCGGCCAGGGTAGCTTCCTTGTAAAATGTCCTGTCGCCGACACGGAAAACAGGCTCCCCCTGGTACATGAAGCGCGTATAACGCTCCACCTCGGGAATTCCATCGAGCATGGCCCGTCCAATAGGAAGCGGCGTAACAGCGTAGTGCGTAATGTGGTCGTGAAAATCCACACGGGAAGTGACACGATAGATCCTATGGTAGCGATCGTTAAATTCGTCATATGAGAGTTCGTGAATAACGAACGCAGTAAGTATCAGCGTAAACGCCAGACATATGGAAACGCCGATGGTTTTTATGGCGTAAAGTATTTTGTGCCGGCTTGCCGTGCGCGCCGCCACCTTCCAGTTGAAGTACCACATGTTCCATTTTGAAGGTTTATATGGATCTTCGCTTCCGCGTATGTTGGACCATCGGAAGAAGCGCAATACATCATAAATATATTTCAGATCGGCCATGCGCTTTCCTTCGTCGCGGAGTCGTTCGAAGTACAGTTCATGTGCGTCGCCCTGAATCTCTTCGAGCACCTGGGGATTGCAGTACCACGCCAGGAACCGGTCGGCCCATTTGGGAGGGGTGGGAGTCATGATAGTTTTAATATGAAGTCAGGAACCTGTTTGTACAGCTGTAGTTTGAGTTTCATGGTTTTTTCCAACGTCTTTCTTCCACTGGCGGTAAGCACAAAATAGCGCTTCCTTCTACCGCCACGCTCGGTGGTAGCGCCTCCCATGCTCGATTTCAAATAGCCTTTCCGTTGTAACCTTTTCAGGACTTCATGTACTGCGCTGATGTTAACATGGCGCCCGGTTTCGCGCGTGATGTAGTGCATGATAGACACGCCATACGCAGCGTCAGGAAGTGAAGCAGCCGAGAGCAGCACCAGCTCTTCGAATTCGCCCAGATAGTTTCCTTTTGTGATCATATTTATTATACAAACGTGAATATAATGCATATATTTTATATTTGTGTAACAAATCCATCAAATATGAAGTTGATCATTTCAGCCGGTCTCTTGCTATTTTGTTGTGTCGTCCTGTTTGCCCAGACACACATTTCCTTAACCGGCTTCGTCGCCGACGGAAAAACCAAAGAACCGTTGGCATACGCCAACCTATTCGTAAAAGGAACCGCGCGGGGAGTCATTACCGGGGACGATGGACGTTTCGTGCTAAATGTGCCTTCAATAGGAACAGCCGACACACTGGCAGTGACTTATCTAGGGTATGCCCCTTTCGAGATACCGTTGTCACGCCTCCAGTTGGGGGAGACAATCTATCTGGAGGAATCATACACGCTCCTTGAAGTAGTGACTATCAGCCGTGTCACAGTCAGCATGAGAAACCTCGAAAAGAATTTGCGCATGATTCGCGGCAGCCTCTATGCCATGGAAACCGAAGTGACCAATGCGCAGTACAATTTGTTCCTCGCCTCATTGGAGGAACAGGGTCGCCTCGACCTTTACCGGAAGAGCGCCTATGATTTGTCGGCATACGATAAGTCTGCCCGGACTTTTTTTAATCAATACGTAACGCAATATCAAACGCGGCAATCCACGAGCGATTCGATACGGACGCCACACATCGGTTCCCATTCGTGGGGAGATTATCCAGCTGTTAATGTCCGTCACGCGGCGGCCGCTGAGTATTGTAGCTGGCTCACTGAACAATACAACAGCTATGCAGGCAAGAAGAAATATAAGCGAGTGTTGTTTAGGCTTCCGTCGCTGCAGGAATGGCAGATTGCGGCATTGGGTTATGATAGATTTCAGTCGTGGCAGCTGGTGAACAATCAGGTCGAGGTGATCATATCGCCCGATAGTCTGGATATGATTCCGCGGAAGGGTGTGCGTAAGTCTATTCCCGTGGGCGATGATGTTTTGTATCCGTGGTACGGCTCATATTACTATCGAAGAAGCCCTCAAAATCACAAGAACTGTTTCCTGGGCAACTTCAAAGTTGACTATGTTGAACGGCCGTGCCCGGCCAACAATCCATCATACGATGGCTGGAGCATGATGGGTAGAACGGCGTCGTACTTTCCAAACAATATGGGCTTATACGACGTGGTGGGCAATGTTGCCGAGATGATCGACGAGAATGGGAAGGCCTGTGGCGGGAGTTGGGATCATCCGCCATCGGAGTCAACTATTCACAGCATTAGTCGCTACACCCGTCCGGGCGCTGCGGTGGGGTTCAGGGTATTCATGGAAATAATTGAGAATTGACAATTAACAATTGTGGGGCCTACCGGCTCTTATTTTTGTTGACTGAAGCGGACTTGCACGCGTGCTCACTACGGAATCAAGAACTCCCGGTTTTGACCTTCGGAAAGGCTCAGCAAATTCTTTTGGTTGTAGATCCCCTTGCCTTTCAGTTCGACAGTTTTCAAAGAAATAGTGCCATAGTGCACATCGATCTTTACTTTTCCGTTGCCGACCTGCGCATTACCCCAGCTGTATCCGTTTGACCAGAAATAATTGCCTGGCCTGGAAGTGATGGAGAATTTGCCGTCTACGCCAGAATAGTGAAAACCACTATACGCCACCAGGGCGCCCCAGCTCGCCATAGCCCGTGCGTAATGGTTACCGCATTCAGCCTCATTAAATGGATTTCTTTTCAGGCCGTCCTGCCGGTTTCTTACGTTGGTGATCGTTTTTACGGCGTCATCTGTCAGGCCTTCATAAATCATTCCCGCCGCGGCCGTATATTCCAAACCACTCCAAACTTCATTGTAATACGAGAACGGGATCTTCGGGCGCTTTTCAGGATGCGGGTAGGACGCCAGGAGCAAGCCGGACTCCGTGCCTAGTCCATACGAGCGCATGTTGTTGAAGTGATCACCAAATGACTCCACGTAGTTATACTTCCAGATGCTTTCAAGAGCTTTTTTAATGTGCGCGGAATTAGCCAGGTATCCAAGACCGCAGATGTGCGCCATATACTGGCCAACGAGCTGGTCAACCAGGCATCCTTCTCCGATCTGGAAATCGGGGTCGGCAAGGCTTTGCGATCCCATACCGGCAATGAGTCCCTCGGCTATTTTAGTGCGATCCGGAATGGGTTGAATTTTTTGAATGTAATATTCGCCATTAAATAGATTATCATCAGTCCACTTGCTGCCATGGTTAAATAACGTTGTACATGTTTTTTCAAATTCCTTGTCCTTCATGAATTTTGCCATCGCCGCAGAGGCTTTCAACGCACCCAGGTACCAGAATTCTATCTCCGGATTGGGACCAAAGTATTCGATGTCCATGGTGTTGTGTTGGCACCCTTCCATCACACCATCTTTGTCGCCATCCCATCCGCCCGGTATCCAGGCAAAGGCCAACGCTTTTTTAACACCGGGCCATTTTCTTTTCAAAAATTCATTATTACCCGAAAGCTGCCACTCCCGATAAACTTTCATAATGGTACCCATCTGCCCGTCGGCGGCTGCCACCTTCCAGTTTGAATTCTTTTTCAACGGTAGGGATACACGAAAACTCATCAATCCACTGCTGTCGTTTAATCCGTAGTCGTACTCGATGTCGCGCATTTTCGTAGCCAGCGAGCCAAACAAGAATGGTGACGCCTGTTCATAGTTCCACACATGGGTACAGTTTCCGTAGCATGAGCCTGTTGAATTAAATACACCTTCCCATCCGAAGAAATTACCATCTTTGGTGCGAAACGTTGTTTGCGTCCGCAGCGTGCTGCTATTGAAGAGAGCTGCTTCTTTTATGGCCTCCGGGTAGTCGCTCCCGACGATGAGCTTCACAAAGTCAAGCGTTTTGCGTTCCAGGTAGGGAATTTGGGGCAAGGTCTTTTCGGCCACATCCCACGCGTCACTATACGCATTGCTGTAGTAATTGCCCAGAATCTCGTCGCTCTTAAAGAACCAATCTTTCCGGTTGGGAAAATCCCATGTCAGAAGAAATTGGATCTCTTTTGTTTCACCCGGGCCAAGTGTGGTCTTCACGCTTATCGCACCTCGTGGGCTGTCGGTCTTGTGTTCGAATGTGAGATCCTTGAACATGCCGTCGTCAGAGAAATCGTCCCACATATCATTTACATTGGCGTTCCAGCCCTTGGGGTTAAGCTCGGTACGATAGCTGATAATGCTGCCATCATTCACATGCGTGGTGGTCAATGCGATCGTGCCCCAGGTATCCGTGGTCTTTTCTACGCTGTCGGAGGTCATGTAGATGCCGGCAAGGGCGTCGCTTTTACGAAATGTGTTCCTGTTTTTCCTTGCGCCGATTGGTGTAATAGCGCGATTAAAATCCGAGACCTCATATTGGGTGCCGTCCATGCCAATAAAGTTGTCCATTGTTCCCGCCAGGGCGATTGTAAGCGGCGCATTGGTCTTGTTATGGATGGCATACCGGATAATGGCCACCGGTATTCCACTCTTATCAGGATCACCTGGTATGAAGGGATTAAATACTTTCAGCGTGGCCGTTACGGGCATGGTGGGATCCTCCAAATTTACTTTTGCAAACGGATAGGCTGTGTCGAATGAGGCGCTGTGAAAACGCGGCAGACCATGATTCGGAGCAAAGCTTCCTTCTGCACCTTCGTATTCGGCGAGCGACAGCGGACCGATCAAAGCTTTGGATAATTTCTTGCCAGATTGGTCTTCGGTAAATATCAGGAAGCAGGGAGCCTGCTTGGGAGATTGAGAACCATAAAATCCCTTCCCTGGCTTATTCATCACCTCGACATCCTTCCATTGGCCGTTGCCACCGATGGAAATATTGCCTGTTCCTATGCCACCTACGGGCATAGCAATACGATTTGTGTATTGGCCTTCGTAACGTTTCAGTACCGGCCATTCTTGAATTTGAGCGTGCGCTTCGATCACACCAAAAAATGACAGTAGTAACAAGGCTGTTTTCATGGCAAGGAAGTTAGTGGCGTGTGAAGAGAGCATCCAGCAGATGGATTCTATCCCTAACTTAGTTAAAGGTCAAAACACTTCCTAAGAACACGAATGGTGGCTGTTGATGGAGCTGCGAGCGCCTGCCTTCGGGTCGGATTTAGCGTGTCGACAGAATGCGCGATAAACCGCGATCACGCAGGCAAAGCGATTATTTCTTGATGATGAGATTCCCGGCCTCTTTCAGTTCTTTTTTTCCTGAACTTCCTCTCGCATCTTTTGCTGCAACTCCTTCTTCTTGCTCAGGTAGGCGCTGAATTGTTCCGCCGTGAGGGCACCCTTCAACTCCTGATCCTTCGCTGCCTGCGTATCCTTAAACTTCTTGTATTTCTCCCGTCGCCCGGAGGCACCTTCTTTCAGCGATTCATTCTCGTTGGCGTATTTGAGATTGATCGCGTGAACGGACGTTGCCTGGTCGTCGGTCAGTGGCAAGTTTATTTTCATCCAATCGGTCATTTTTTGCGCCCGCTGTTCAGGCGTCGAGTTCTTCAGTTGTTCACTTGCCTGTGCACGCACCAGCGCAATAACCGATAGCGTTATTAATACGGTCATTAATAAAGTCTTCATGATGCAATTTGGTTTAGAGGAAAACATTAGGGCCTTCATTATCGTGCCAGACGAGTGAAAATGGCCGTCAGGCAGACGGGAACATCCCTTAGACCAACTCCTCCTCAGAAGGTTTAATCACAGAAGGTAATCAAACAGCACCAAACGCTGCTCCTTCTTATTGCTCCAACGACTTCAAGAACTCCAGGCTTTTCGGAATCTGCTCTTCTGAGCGCGATGATTCATCTTCAATAAAGAAGTGCTGAATTCCCAACCGCTTCGCCTCCTTCATCAGATCGGCAATGCCGACGTCGCCCTTTCCGAGCACGACATTTGTCTCATCGTCAGCCTTGCCATCGTTGGAATTTGGCGTACCCGGTTGACGATCCTTTAAATGTATCGATATCCACCGGTTGTGATACTTTTTCAACAGGGCTACGGGGTCTTGTCCGGCTTGTTTGATCCAGAATACGTCCATTTGAAGCTGCACCACCCGTGTGTCGAGCTGTTGCACCAGGTGGTCGAAGATCGTTCCGTCGCCGTGCTGGTCAAATTCGTAGCCGTGGGGATGGTAGGCAAGCATCAGTCCATTTCGGGCCATCACTTTGCCGGCGTTGTTCAGGACAAAGGCGGCCTCTTCGGCGTCTGCCAGCTTGAACGTGTCGGCCCTGTGCGGTATCCAGAAGCAGACTACGAAGCGTGCACCGTAAGACCGGGCTTCGTCTGCCACGCGTTGTGGAAAATCGCGCAGGCGTTCAAAGTCTGCCCCATAGCTCACCACGTTGAGCCGATTTTCGGCCAGCAGTTTGATGAGTTGGGGAAATTGCATGCCATAAGTACCGGACAATTCGACGTCGCGAAATCCCATTTGCTTCACCTTGGCCATGGCTGTTGCAGGATCCGTTTCGAGCTGGTGCCGCAGACTGTAGAGCTCCAGACCGATTTCCTGTGCTATCGCGGGCGCGCCACAGGCAACAGTCAACAGCACGAATACGGTTCGTAAGAAATGTGGGCGCATCAACTACCGATTGAAGCGGAAAGTTAGAAAAAATGGAGAGGCTGACAATGAGCTGTTTTGCGAATGGTATCGACATCGATGGCGATCCCCAAAATAACTGCATTTGGCGCTCTATGATAGAAGTCCTTAGTCCTTAGTCGTTAGTCCTGAGTGGGTCCTGAGTATTTATAGTAATAGTGACGCTGCTATTGACGCCAGGTACTAAGGACCAGTACTAAATACTAAGGACTAAGGACTCAATACGCTACTGCTATTTGCTGATCAGAATCGGCGTGTTTGCCACCAGTTGAACGAGGTCTTCGTCGACCACGTTCCTTTTCTCATCGGCAACGACCAGGAAATTGTCATAGAGCTGGTCGAGTTCGACTTTGTTGGGCTGATAGCCCAGCAACTCCAGCCTGTGCTTCAGTGCAGCGCGGCCACTGCGCGCGGTCAGAATAATCGATGAACAAGGCACGCCTACGTCGGCGGGGTTGATGATCTCGTAGTTCTCAGCATTCTTCAGGAAGCCATCCTGGTGAATACCGGAAGAGTGCGCGAATGCGTTGGCACCTACAATCGCCTTGTTAGGCTGCACTGGCATGCGCATCATGGTAGACACCAGCGTGCTGACATCGTACAGCATTCGTGATTTAATCCCTGTGTACAAACCCAGGTCTTTATGAACCTGCAGAATCATGGCCACTTCTTCGAGCGATGTATTGCCCGCGCGTTCACCGATTCCGTTGATCGTTACTTCTGCCTGACGCGCACCGTTCATTAATCCGGCGATAGTGTTCGCCGTTGCCAGTCCGAGGTCGTTGTGACAGTGCACAGAAATCGTTGCCTTGTGAATGTTCTTCACATGCTCAAACAGGTACGCAATGCGCTTACCGTACAGGTTAGGCAAACAATACCCGGTCGTATCGGGAATATTCACCACATCGGCTCCGGCCGCAATGACGGCCTCAACCAGTTGCGCCAGGAAAGGAAGGTCGGCACGGCCCGCGTCTTCAGCAAAAAACTCCACTTCGTATCCTTTTGCTTTTGCATAGCCCACGGCCCAGGCGCCTTGCTCCATGATTTTCTCCCGGGTGCTATTGAACTTGTGCCTGATGTGCACATCGGAAGAACCGATGCCTGTGTGAATGCGTCCCCGCTTGGCATGATGAAGTGCTTCACCGGCAACGTCAATATCTTCTTTACGGGCGCGTGTGAGTGCGCATACCCCTACGTTGACTGCTTTGGAAATTTCTACTACCGAAAGAAAATCACCCGGACTTGAAATCGGGAAGCCTGCTTCGATAACGTCTACACCGAGCTCTTCCAGCTTCCGGGCAACAATTACCTTTTCGTCGGTTGATAACTGGCAACCCGGAACTTGTTCTCCGTCGCGCAGGGTGGTGTCGAAAATCTCAATTTTGTTGCTCATTCTGGCTGTATAATTAATCGGTGTGATTGATTACTAAATGTTCTTTTCGAAGGTGGCCGGAGCCATCATGCGTATGTTGTTGCAAACGATGTTACCCATCACCTCCGTACCTAATACTTTTTCAAGCGGCGTGGTGGCATCGGCGATATCGCGTGTGCGATAGCCATCTTTCAGAGATTGTTCAACTGCTTTGATGACTGCGTCTGCCTCCTCTTTCAATCCGAACGAGATATCCAACAGCAACGCTGCCGATAGGATAGACGCCAGCGGATTGGCAATACCTTTTCCTGTAATGTCGTGCGCACTGCCATGGATAGGTTCGTACAATCCAACCTTGTCACCTACAGAGGCCGAAGCCAGCATGCCCATAGAACCGGCAATCTGCGAGGCCTCATCGGTGAGAATATCGCCAAAAAGATTTCCCGTCACCACTACGTCGAAGCTTCGGGGATTCTGGATCAATTTCATGGCGGCGGCATCAACGAACATGTGGTCAACCGTTACATCGGGATACTGCTTGGCAATATCCTGAACCACCTCTCTCCAAAGACGAGAGCTTTCGAGCACGTTCGCTTTGTCGACTGAGGTGAGTTTGCCCTTGCGCGTTTGCGCAGCCTTGAATGCCTTGTGTGCAATGCGCTCTACTTCATAACGCGAATAGATCATGGTATCGTAGGCCGTGTTGTTATTTTCTTTTCGACCACGCTCGCCAAAATACACGTCGCCCGTAAGTTCACGGAAGAACAGGATATCGGCGCCTTTCAGAATTTCCGGGCGTATGCTCGACGCGCCGAGAAGCTCGTCAAATAATCTAATGGGCCGGAGATTGGCGTAGAGCCCCAGTTCCTTGCGCATCTTCAGTAGCCCCTGTTCCGGGCGTATCTTAGCACCTGGATCATTGTCATACTTCGGATGCCCCACGGCGCCAAACAGAATGGCATCACTTTTCTTCAGCTTGGCCAGCGTTTCATCCGGCAGTGGATTGCCCGTAGCCTCGATAGCTTCGTGTCCAATGAGGGCATAGTCGAATATGAATTCATGGCCGAAACACTCCGCCACTTGTTCGAGCACCTTCTTGCCGCTTGCCGTAACTTCTTTTCCAATGCCGTCGCCAGGCAGAATAGTAATGTTCTTTTTCATCCAATGTCAGTGTACTAATTCGAAATGTTTTATCTCATCGCGCAGGCTCAGCAGGTAGTCGATGTCATCGTAACCGTTCATGATACAAGTTTTCTTGTATGCGTTGATGTCGAAAGATTCGGATGAACCGTCTTCCAACACAACCTTCTGACCAGGCAGGTCGATTTCAATGGTCGTATGGGGATCCTTTTCAATCGCCTGAAAAATCTTTTTCAGAAATGCATCGGTCACGGTGACGGGAAGGACCGCGTTGTTCAGCGCATTGTTCTTGAAAATATCTGCGAAGAAACTGGAGATGACCGCCTGGAATCCGAAGTCATGGATGGCCCACGCGGCGTGCTCTCGGCTCGATCCGCAGCCGAAGTTTTTACCGGCTACCAGCACTTTGCCGTGGTAGATGGCACTATTCAAGACGAAGTCCTTTGGCGTATCGTCGGCGTTGTACCGCCAGTCGCGGAATAGGTTTTCGCCAAATCCTTCCCGCGTCGTAGCTTTAAGAAATCGCGCGGGAATGATCTGATCGGTATCGATATTCTCGATGGGCAGGGGCACTGCCGTACTTTTCAATGTTGTGATCTTGTCTTTGCTCATGTGTCAATTCGCCTATCGTGATCAATCATGTACCAGTTCACGTATATCCGTAACCTTGCCGGTAATCGCGGCAGCGGCGGCGCTTAGGGGACTAGCGAGGAAAGTCCTGGATTTAGGACCCTGTCTTCCCTCGAAATTTCTATTCGACGTGCTGATGCAATATTTTCCGGCGGGAATCTTGTCTTCGTTCATACCGAGGCATGCCGAGCAGCCGGGCTGACGCAATTGAAAACCTGCTGCTTCAAAGATCTTGTCGAGGCCTTCTGCACGCGCCTGTGTCTCCACTTGCTTGGATCCGGGCACCACCCACACTTCCACGTTGGATGCTTTCGTTTTGCCTTTCACGATGTCGGCCACGAGGCGCAGGTCTTCGATACGCGCATTCGTGCAACTGCCAATGAATACATAATCCACTGCCTTTCCCAGAATAGACGAGCCGGGCTCAAGGCCCATGTATTCGAGCGACTTCGTGAAGGAATTTTGTTCGCTTTCACTCTTCATTTCAGACAGTGCGGGGATCTTGCCCGTCACTTTGATGCCCATGCCAGGATTGGTTCCGTAGGTTATCATTGGAGCAATGTCTGCTGCATCGTAGCGGATCACTTCGTCGTACAGCGCGCCTTCGTCCGATTTCAATTGACGCCACTGTTCTACGAGGCGATCGTAGGTCTCGCCTTTGGGAGCGAACCTTCGTCCCTCGATGTAGCGGAACGTTGTTTCGTCCGGAGCGATGAGTCCGCCACGGGCACCCATTTCGATGCTCATGTTACAGATGGTCATGCGCGCTTCCATGGAGAGGCTGCGAATAGCTTCGCCAGCGTATTCCACAAAGTACCCCGTTGCACCGCTAGCCGACAATTTGGAAATGATGTATAGAATTATGTCTTTGGCAACAACCCCATTGCCGAGCTTGCCATTGATCTCGATGAGCATGGTCTTGGGACGGTATTGCAAGATGCATTGTGTAGCCAGCACCTGCTCGACTTCACTCGTTCCAATACCGAAAGAAATGTTGCCAAATGCGCCATGGGTAGACGTGTGGCTGTCGCCACAAACGATGGTCATGCCAGGCAAGGTAAGACCCAACTCAGGACCGATAATGTGTACAATGCCTTGATAGGGATGACCGAGGTCGTACAGTTCCACGCCAAACTCCTGGCAATTCTTCCGAAGGGTCTCCACCTGGTGGCGCGATAAGGCCTCGCGGATGGGCAGATGCTGATCAATAGTGGGTACGTTGTGATCGGCCGTCGCTGTCGTGCGGCCGGTATTGAATACGCCAATGCCACGCGTTCGAAGACCTTCGAACGCCTGCGGACTGGTCACCTCGTGAATGAAGTGACGGTCGATGAACAAAGCGTCGGGGTATCCTTCGGCGCTCTTCACGATATGGGCATCCCAGATCTTGTCGAAGAGCGTTTTACGATGTTGCGTCATGTTGATTTTTATTCCTTTCTGTAACAACTGTTAGTTTGTTACAAACCGTTAAAAATGAAACCGCCCCGCCGCGGTAGAGCCGGGCGGGGCGTTTTTTTATCTAGTACTTAATCTCTTTCGAGATGTATGGTATCAACTTACAGTTTCTCGAGGGTCTTGGCACGAAGATCAACAAAGTTGAAGCCAGCATCAATAAAATGTCAAAAAAAGTTTTCGACCACTAACGAGTGATTGGTAGTGGAAACGAATGTTTTGACCATTATCGAAGTCGAAATGATTCTGCCTTTCCCGTTCAATATCTCAGTCGTCTCTGATTCGTCGATTCGCACAGGGCGTACTGGCAGGCCCGGCAGTTGCCGTTTTGTCAAACGTCCATGGCGTCGTACACGATCACCTTGTCCCAAAGGTGCCCGCAATCAGCAATAAACTTTTGATGGATAGGATGATCCTGGTAGGTCTTTTGTCCGTCGAGACTATCGAAGAACATGAGCTCTGAAGCATGAAAGCTGGAGTCTACCACGGGTCGCTTCTCCGTCGACGCGGTAACGCCAATATGGATTTGCTTGATCGTTTCGATTTTTCTCAGTGTTTCGAGGCCGGCCAGCAATTTGGCAAGGTCTTCTTTCGAATCCGGATTCTTTAACCAAAAGAATGCGTGGTGAACAAGTACTTTCTTTTCCTTTTCCATAGAAGGCATAGCGGATGCGGCAGCGCTTGCACCGAGTGTGACGGCACTTGCGACAAAGGTTCTGCGCGTTTGTTTTTTCATTTCGGCGTTTTGATGCGTTTGCATCGGAGCGAAGATAAAGAATCAAATTGTGATTTCTATGCGGTTGTTATCCGGATCAAGCACGACGCTCTCATAGTAACCATCTCCGGTCCATCGCGGTTCTCCGATAACGTGGTAGCCATCCAGTCGCAGTCGTTCGGTGAGCACGTCAACTTCACCTTGTGTCCCGACGCTGATGGCGAGATGGATCAGACCGGTGCTTTGTTGATTCGCGGAATTGATCGAAGGAACAATGCCGGGCATTTGCATAATCTCCAGTCTTGCCCCGTCATTGAAGCGCAGAAAGTAAGAATGAAATCCTTTCGTGGTATTCACATATTTTTCTCCCGCGACCGCATGAAAATGCTTCACGTAAAACGCTTTCAGGCGTTCCAGTTCGAATGTCCAGATGGCGACGTGTTCTATTTTCACAGCTTACTTTCTTTGTGCGCGCAGGTAATGAATCAAATCTGTTCCCGGGAGAGAACTAACGCCGCATTCCCGCAGCATGAGGATAAGCTGTCCGCGGTGATAAGTTCCATGATTGACAATATGGTACAACGTTTCCTCATAAGTGTCATCACAAGATTCGCCCCGGAGATTCGTGTAGTGGTATCGACCCGAAAGAAGGGCCGGACTGACAGAATTTATGAACATTACAAAGTCTTTGGAAGAGTTCATGAGACCTTCAAGAATATCCACTTTGGAAGGCGGTTCAGCGACCATAGGTGCCTGTTTCAAACTCTCACCCTGCATTCGGCGATACCAGATGTGCTGAGAACCCCAGATGTGCAGTGTGGTCTTGGCAATCGATGGAAAACTTCCCTGGTTTCCGCGGTAGAACAATTCATCACTAAGCGGCTTTAGCGTTTCGATCATCATGCCATTAGCCCAGGCGTTAAATTCCAGATGTTGTAGGATACTGTAGCTCATAGTAGCGCAATCATGGCTTGTAATTGATGTTATACTTATATCCTGATTCTGACGTATCAACTTTCGAACGTGTCTCCCCTTATTTCAGGTAATCGGGAGCGTCAATGCCTGCTTTCAGCAGGTCATCCGGTATTGGAGACTGGCGTTGCAGCTTGAGCGGTACCACTCCGGCCCAGGTGTCGAGCGTGTAGTCAACTTCGTCGTCTATGGGCGGACCGGTCCGTACTTTCGCAGAGGCATCGTCAATGGTAATGGACAATACCATGGTAGCCTTCCATTCGCCGGCATCGGGATGACGCACGTCGTTCCAACGGCCGGGCTGTACCTTTTCCGTAAACGTCTCAAGCGCCTGATACAACTCGTTCTCATCGGTTACTCTTTCCGTCTTGCCGAAGACGACCACAGAACGATAGTTCATTGAGTGATGGAATGCAGATCGGGCCAGCACGAGTCCATCTAAATGGGTAACGCTCAAGCACACGTTCATCGGGCGTTCCGCCATAGCACGCAGGTATCCACTGCCCACCGAGCCATGGATATAAAGTTTTTTGCCTATGCGACAAAATCCCGTTGGAATCTGGACCGGTTCTCCGTGGCGCACAAAGGCCACCGTACAAACCAGCGCCTCGTCGAGCATAGCATAGATGGCGTCGCGGTCGTACTCGGCACGTTTGGGCAAGCGGGTAATACGGTTGCTTGGCGAGAGGGGGAAAGAGGACATAGGTAGTTGATAATTTAATGTTGATAAGGTCGTCTATCAAGGCTTTCTGGATGTAGGATCGTGACCCCACGCAGAGAACAGTTTAACTCGATTTTCGCGCGATGCGGAAGCAATCGGAAAATCGTTCCATCCCAATTCTCGGATAATACTCCCGGGCTGCCGGAGCGGCCAATAGGATCAGGGTTGTGTCTGTACCAGCTACGCGATGAGTTTCCGCAATGAGGTGTTTGCCGATACCTTGCCGCTGGTAACTTTCATCAACGGCCAGGTCTGACAAATAGCAGCAAAACGAGAAATCTGTAAGTGCCCGGGACACACCCACCAGGCGGTCCTCGTGCCACGCTGTTATCAGTACGTTGCCGTGATCGAGCATGAGTTGCAGCTTTCGCGGATCATCAATCGGCCGTCGAACACCAAGCGACGTTCGGCAAAGGACGTCGGCAAACTCCTCGACGGAGAGCTTTCGGTCGCTGCGATAAACAATAGGATCTGCGTTCATATTAACGAGAGGATGAAAGGTTTTATATGACCAGCATTTGATCGACGTGTTTCCGATCAATGTTCGTTGTCCGGTTTTAGCGGGAACTCACTTGATCTTCAGCACGATTTTTCCGAACTGATTTCCGTCCTCCATGCGAAGCAAGGCATCCTGTATGCGTTCGAGCGGCAAGGTCTGATCAATCACGGGCTTCATGCTGCGGCTTTCAACAAAGTCGAGCATGGATAGAAATTCGTCACGGGTCCCCATAGTCGTGCCGAAAATGGAGATCTGTTTCCAGTACAGCAGCCTGGTGGCCATTTCGGAAATGTTGCCTGCCGTCCTTCCAAAGTTCACAATCCGACCGCCCGGAAGCATAATGTCCAACAGCTTGCCAAACTGCGGGCCGCCCGCGCTATCAATCACAATATCAAAACCCCCGGAGGCTTTCATCGCCTGCTCCGTCCATTGAGGGTCTTTGTAGTTGAAACCCTGGAGGGCACCCAGCGCCTGTGCTTTGGTTAGTTTTTCGTCAGAGCCGGAGGTGACATATACGCGTGCCTGATAGGCCACCGCGAATTGCAACGCCCACAGTGCCGCGCCGCCACCGACACCGGTAATCAGTACCTTTTCTTTGGCGCGAAGCCTGGCTTTCGAGAACAACGCGCGATAGGCGGTCAGCCCTGACAACGGTACGGCTGATGCTTCTTCGAAACTCAGGTGCTCAGGTTTTTCAAAAACATACTTTTTCGAAATGACCAGGTAGTCGCTAAATGTTCCATTGTCGGGATAACCGAGTATACGAAACGAATTGCCCTGGACAACCGGATTGTTGCCCCAATCCAGACTTGGGTTGATGATGACCTCCATGCCGATGAGTAAGGGATCGGCATCTTCACCTACGTCTTCGATGACTCCGCTACCGTCAGAACCCAGGATCACGCCATTGTCCGGTACGGTGTTTTGCTCGCGCCACGTCCAGATATCGCGATGGTTGAGCGCCGCGTGATGCATGCGCACAAGGACCTGATCCTTAACAGGCTTGAACTTCTTGATCGGCTCGACCACCAACGGACGATCCTTACCTCTAAAGACAACCGCTCTCATATGGAAATTTAGTCCCTTAGTCTTGAGTCATGAGTATTTAGTTGTTTACAGTACTTAAAGTACTAAAGACAACTAAATACTCATGACTCAAGACTCATTACTAGTTCTTGATGATGTAGTTCCATCCAAAGGGATCGGGTTCGTGGCCGAGCCTGATAGTGTTGAGCTTTGCCTTTGCGCGATGCTGGAAGCTTTGCTCGTTGGATGGCGGTAGATTATAGTCTAATCCGTGAATGTTAATGGTAGCAATAGAGGAAACAACGGCTGCGGTACCTGCGCCAAATGCTTCTGTGATTGATCCGTCCTTGAATGCTTGTTCGATTTCTTCGACGCTCACTCTGCGCTGTTCCACGGCCATTCCCAGACCGGGTGCCAGTTTGATCAGGGAATCGCGCGTCACACCATCGAGCAGCGCCGACGTGAGCTTTGGCGTGATGAGCTTGCCATCGATCACAAACATGATATTCATCACACCGGCCTCGTCGATATACTTGTGCTCTTTGGCGTCGGTCCAAAGCACTTGATCGAACCCTTCCTGGCGCGCGAGTTGCGTCGGGTAAAAGGCGCCACCATAATTGCCCGCGCACTTGGCATAACCGGTTCCGCCTTCGGCCGCGCGTACAAATGTCTCCTCTACCTTCAGGCGTGTGGGCTTGCTGAAATAATTGCCCGCCGGACTCGTGAGAATAAAGAACTTAAAGTGATCAGCAATTTTGACGCCCAGCCTGGGTTCAAAAGCGAATACCACGGGGCGAAGGTACAAGGAACCGCCTTCTGACGTGGGAATCCAGGCCTGGTCAGCTTCCACGATGGCGTGAAGGCTTTGAATGAAAAATTCTTCCGGAATTTCCGGCATGCACATACGCGCCAAAGACTTGTTCAGCCGTTCGCTGTGCTTATGTGGTCTGAAAATGCAAATGTTTCCATCCTTGTTCTTGAATGCCTTCATTCCTTCAAAAACAGATTGCCCATAGTGAATCGATAGCATCGCCGGCGACATGGGGATATCTCCAAAAGGAACGATTTCGGGATCCTGCCATTTGTTGTTGACATAATCAACCATAAGCATGTGATCCGAAATGTATTTTCCAAACTCGAGGTTGTTAAAGTCAACTTCACTGATCCGTGACTTGGCGATTCTCTTGACGGAGAACGAGGTGGTTGTCGTTGTCATTTTTGCGTGCAATTAAGAAGGTGAATTTCAGGATATTCTTTCAATTTATCTGTGCCGAATGCTACATTTTTGACGGCTTCCGTTGGGCTCATGGAACTTAAGGTACAAGCATGATCTACAGTCTTTTCCATATGCGGCTACTGGACTCTCAATGCGAATAGCTGGCGGCAAACATCTGACAATGCCGCGAACGCCACGTCCATATCCGTACGGCCGGTCAACCAATTTGAAATGGCCGCCCGCATCGCAGGCCTGCCCTTGTACAAGGTAGGGGTGAAAAAGACCCTGCCGTCGTCGCGAATAGCGTGCAACAACGCCTTGATGCCTTGAGTTGACCCTTCATCGGAGGATGAAAGGGTAAAGCACACGACATTCATCCGTACCGGGGCGAGTAATTCGAATTGAGACGAGCTCTTAATTTGCTCCCCAAAATAATGGGCCGCGTCACAGTTGCGCTCTATGATATCCCGATATCCCTCGCGCCCATAGGCCATCAGGGTAAACCACGAAGGAAGGGCCCGGAAGCGCCGGCTGTTTTCGGGCGTATAGTGGAAGAAGTCCGGACTTTCTGCCGGATCCCCCAGATAGGCGGCACTATTTTGAAACACCTTCAGCTGAAGCTGCTTGTGAGTGGTGAACTGCATCGCGGCGTCGTAGGGTACATTCAACCATTTGTGTGCGTCAACGGTTAGGCTATCGGCATGATTCAGTCCGTCAACCAGTTGGGCATACTGTGGAGAACAGGCAGCAAAGCCTCCGAAAGCAGCATCCACGTGCAGCCAAAAGTTGTATTGCTTTTTCAATTGCCCGATCGCTTGCAGGTCGTCGAAGTCGACGGTATTCACGGTACCTGCATTTGCAATCACCACGCACGGTCCCTTGACGTCGCGCAGCTTTTGCTCCAGTGCGTGCGTATCTACCGCCTCGCGTCCCGGTAACGTGTCAACATACAAGAGCGAGCGACGACCTGCGCCGAGCATGGACAATGATTTCAACACGCTGGCATGTGGCGTAGCGCTAAGATAAACCACTGCCGGGCCATGGCTCATGCCGACCTGACTGAAGTCGACACCGCTTTGTTCACCGACCCACTGGCGGCCGAGTGCCAATCCGGTAAAATTCGACATCGTGGCTCCTGTAACAAATGAACCGAAAAACGATTCATCGAGTCCAAACAACTGGCGAAAGAATCCAATTGTCTGATGCTCGATCTGCGGCGCAATAGAATCGTTGCTACCACAGGCATTTTGATCATAAGCGCTTACCAACCAGTCGCCAACCAGCGCAGCAGGCGTTGATCCTCCCGTGACAAACCCAAAATACCTGGGTCCGGCAGTGTTGGACAATTGATGTTCATATTGCGTTTGAAAGTAGCGAAGCACTTCAAGGGCGCCCAAACCAACCTCGGGTAGCGGCACTGACGCGAGAGAAGCCACGTTCCTTCCTGGCGGCAATTCATCCTGTTTTTGCAGGAATGAAAGCGCCATCTCCATGGCCTCGCTCAGGATTTCCTGGCGCGTATGTAAGTCGTCGTTAAGAAGCTTGTACACTTTAAGTCATTTTAGCATTCGCTCGGTTTATTATCAACGGTGTGGTTTAACTATCTGGTTGATCCGCACCAGGTGATGGTCGTCGTGCTCGGCATCGAACCATGCCAGGTCAACAGGACTCATCGGCACCTTTAACCGCGGATGCAGCGAAGTCATTGCCAGCTCCTTTTCCGACAGGGCAAGTAGCCGCCTGATATTGGTTTGGCGGCCAGTGGTAAATTCTGCTACGATCGCGCGTATAGACATTTCGTTATAGTGCCCTGCAGTCTGCACGTCGGCGCGACTGAGCATTGCCTGACCTGCCGCTATCTCGCCAATACGTTTACCTGAAATAACATCTACCTCCAGTAAGTGCCCTATATTTTCTTTTATTGACCATTTGTCATCCATTCGAAAACCGAGGTGCTCCTCCGGAATGCCATCGATCTTTTGTTGAACGCGGATGATTGTTCCGTCAAGGCGCTCCAACAGGAAAGGCAGCATAGACGTCGGAAAGCCGAACGTGAAGGTGCGCTCAAACCAGGTCAAGGGTTGCATAGAAGGTTGCGTCAGACGAGTGCAATATTTCCGGCGGTTTGACCGGCCACGAGGACCTGCGGTTTGTGATACACGTCAAAATTCACTGAACGGGCAATAAAGCATTTGCGTGTAGCCTCCTGGTGAAGTGCATACGCCCGCTCGACCATGTCGGAAGATCGGACCGTCACAACCGGGTTGAGCGCAACACCAATGAATTGTCCACTTCCGTCGCTGTTCTCTTCCATCACCCCGGTTGCGTGATCGACATAGTCGGTGACCACCACGCCGTTCACCGCGCAAAGGTGCAGGTACCAAAGCATGTGACAGCTTGATAGTGAAGTGACAAGCATGTCTTCGGGCGTGTGCCGGGTGGGATCGCCGCGGAAGGCGGGATCCGACGTCGCCTCTATAATTCGCTTGCCTTTGATTCCGATGTTGTGACTCCTTTCGTAGGCCTTGTAGTCGGTGGTACCGGAGCCCCGGTTACCGGTCCATGTTATAGTCGCGTTGTAATGATGATGTTTCATGGGTTGTAGTTATGGGTACTATGAAATATCTTTCTTCATCATGTGGTCGGTTTGTAAGTCGGTGCCGAGCGTGAACGGATGGGTACCAAACTTTTCAAATCCACACTTTCGGTAGAAGGCAATTGCCCGGTGGTTATGCTCCCAAACGCCTAGCCACACCGTAGCAAATCGCTGTTCTTTGGCAAGCGAGAAGCACCGCTCCATCAGCACTTTTCCTACGTTCTTTCCGATGAACGCCCGCCCGGCGTAGAGCCGTTCCAATTCGATCGCGTTCCGGCTCACAAGTTCTGCAGGTATAGCACCCTTCCGAAGCTTCGCGTACCCGGCAGCCGTTCCATTGGATTCAGCAATGAAAAAAGTATTGTCGGCATCGTTGAGTTCTGAGGCCACCTGTGCTTCATCGAAGTTTTTTTGCAAGTACAGATCCATATCCGATTTCGTGTTAACCTCGGCGAAGGTGTCGTAAAACGTCTGCACACCGAGTTCGATGAGCAGCGAGACATCGCCGGGGGTCGCCAGTCGGACGGAGACCGTGCCTTTTGAATGCACTTCTGTTTCCATGTTAAAGAATGTTACCTGAAAGTTCGAACAACCTCGCGATTATCGCGATAACTGCGTCTTGAACATGTTCCGAAGCATGTAGCCGCGGTTCACGAGGTATATGCCCGCTACTGTCAATACAAATGCAATTCCTATGCGCGCATTAAGTTTTTCGTCGAGAACGAGCCATCCAAGCATCACCGCAACCAGCGGGTTTACATACGCGTAGAGGGATACGATTGTCATGGGTAATTTCTTCAACGCATAGGTATAGCATCCATAAGCGATGATCGATCCAAAGGCCACCAGGTACAACATGGCATATATCGTGTCCGACGACCAGGTCACATGCGACAGATCATCGAAAGCGAGTGTGAAAGGAATGAGCCAAACACCGGCAAAGAACATCTGCAAACCAGCATTCATAAACGGGTCTGAGGTAGACTTGCGCTTCTTCAGCCATATACTTGCGCTGGCCCAACTGACCGTCGCGAGCAAGGTGAGGAAGATGCCCCACTGGTAAGCAGGATTAGAAAGTGCTTCCAGGTCTTGGATGAAGATCAATAGGATGCCCGCAAGACCTAACGCGGCTCCGATCACAATGGGAATTGTAGGACGCTCATCGCGATTAATCGTGAGGTTAATCAGGATCACCCACATCGGCATCATCGAACAAAGGATGGCCGCGATGCCGCTGGGAATCGTAACTTCTGCATACGCCACCAGGCCATTGCCGAGCGATAGCATAAAGAATCCACCAATTGCCTGTTTCCAGATTTCGCTGGGAGCCGGAAGCTTAGATTTGCCAAGGGTTAGCATAAGGGCCACCAGAATTCCACCGGCAATGATTTGACGGATCACGACGAACAGGAATGGCGGAAAGTCAACGACAGCTACCCGCAACGCGAGGTAAGTTGTACCCCAGATCACGCAGATGGCACTGAGCGCTAAATAGGCGAGGAGGTCCTTTTTCACGGCTATGGTGTTAAAAGTAAGTCAAAATTGACTATTTATACGTGCACAAAACAGTTTCAGTTTCATGAAAGTTGACCATATCAGTTTGCAATAGGTGGCCCGGTGTAAGATATTTGCCCTGGTAATCAGGGACTATGTTTTCCTGCAATCGTATACGGGTTTCACAGGGCTGTCTATTATGAACAGGTGCTGAATATGCCCAGCGGTTTTACGATATCGATCGCCCAAGAAAGGAACAGACATTGTCCCAGGTGCTCAGCGACGAGGAGGTCAGGCGTATGATTGCCGTGACCGCCAATGTGAAACATAAGGGCCATCCTGGTCACGATCTGCTCCTGCGGGTTGCGCCTTTTCTGAACTGCTGGACCTGAAATTGACGGACATCCATAGCGACCGGAACCTGATGACCGTCAGGGGAGCCAAAGGCATGAAGGACCGTAACACTGTGTTGTCCGCTCACCAAGGGATTTTTAATGGACTTGACTCCACAGGTAACCAAGTGACAATTTACGAGACATCAATTTATAGAATAGCGGACAGAAAAATCATTGAGCAGTGGGGATTCCCAGACGAGCTAAGTTTAAGAAATCAATTACAAACAAAAGACTAGAATCAAGGCAGCACAAAACACAACAGGCATAAAACATGTGCTGTATTGTAGGTCTTAAGTTTGTGCATTTAGATTTGTCGGCAACGTGGGACAGAGATTTAGAAATTTAAACGCATACGTTTTATAGCCGAGCGTTAGGCGCGCATTTAGAATGACTTGGAGAGAGTTAAAGAATCGGATTTATTTTGAGGACGGCTCCTTGCGTGACGTTTATGTGTTAAACACGAATGAAAAGGACCTGGCAAGATGGACAGAGTTGATAAATGAGAACTATTTAGTTCGATTTCATGACGCTAAAGAAGGCTCGACAACGGACAGAATTTCATTCAACGCAGTAAAAGAGACATGGTCAACGGACAACCGAGAATTAGTGACCGCCACCGTAAAAATTGTAGGAATCGATATAAACTGCCACTTCTATGATCACAGTGAACTTGAAGGTGACATCGATCCTCGCGAATTTAGATCATTGAACGATCATGAAAATTTAGTCAAGTACCTCAAGGACGTTTCCAATTTGTTGGGCAAGGAGGTCATTGTGACAGGTGAGAATACCAAGGATTGGATCTTGATGAGAGTAATTGGTGACGAAGTCATTTTAAACAGCGTCTAACACGAGCTATACGTCATGCCGGTACGTTTGATATTTGATTTGGTTATTTTGGGGTGCCATGGCGCTATAAGGAGAGATTAATTTTTATTTTTGTCAGCGCCACAGCACATTTACGAACGTTAGCGCCAATTGCTCAGATGAAAGGACTACTAACACCAATCGGACTATTTGGACTCTTCTACTTGATAAGTGGGACACTTTTAAATATTAGAATGTTCATTGTCGAGGCTTGGCCGACTGCGATTTTTTTTATTCTTATGTTTATTGGACTTATTTTTATTGGACTGAGTTTCGTTAGCTGGAATTTGAAAATGAAGTACATGGTTCAGATTATTCTTGGACTACTTCCGTTGGCTTTCATTTTTTGGCCGAGAATAAGTAGTTACGCAGACAGCTCAACAATAACCACAAGCTCCACTAATTCAGAGCTTCAAAATGGAGACATCATATTTCAAACTTCAAGATCAGGCCAAAGTAAAGCAATTCAACTTGCGACTAAGTCAAAGTATAGTCACATGGGAATCATCTACCGGACGGACGGACAATATTATGTTTACGAAGCAGTTCAGCCCGTTAAGTTGACCAAACTCAATGACTGGATTAGAAGGGGCGAAAATTCTCACTATGTTGTAAGGCGACTAAAGAATAGTAACGAAATACTGACAGTTGAGAATATTAAAAAAATGAAAGACTTAGGGGAGAAATTCAAAGGAAGGAACTATGACATTTACTTTGAGTGGTCTGACGACAAAATTTATTGTTCAGAATTAGTATGGAAAATTTATAAGGAGACCTTGAACATAGAAATAGGAGAACTTCAAGAATTGAGAGAGTTCGACTTGACAAACGACATAGTAAAAAATAAAATGAAAGCGCGTTATGGCGACGATATTCCGCTGGGCGAAAAGGTAATTTCACCAGCGACAATGTTTGAATCGGATAAGCTCGTTACTGTAGTTGAGGAGTGACGGCAACTGGGGCTTAACAGTAAGCACCCGACCGACTACGTATTTACACGAAGTTAAATGATGTTTTTCTTTGTGAGAAAAAATCATGAAGCGTACGCAAGAACAAATGCAGCAGGCCATCAATGGGTGGCAGCAATCAGGACTAA